>Ga0100385_1000935_pt1 | contig 31696 bp, 26 predicted proteins | sample CryGeymeta201509_FD_81543 | JGI IMG/M metagenome (GOLD analysis project Ga0100385, IMG submission 81543) | Groundwater microbial communities from Crystal Geyser aquifers in Utah, USA - Crystal Geyser metaG 2015-09 | ecosystem: Environmental > Aquatic > Deep subsurface > Groundwater | place: USA... | reverse complement strand
TGAGAATAGGAATGCTGAAGTGTTTTCTCGATCTGAGATGAATACTTATGAATAAATGAGTAGTACAACATCAGCTAAGGATAAATAACTCGAATAATTCAAAAGGTAGCAGGAATTAAAGTGGAATTTGATGCTTTCCCAACTTCAAGGCTTGAAACAGGAGGAAAGAGTACCAGAAAGGATAGACGACTTGATCAGACAATTAAATGAGAACTACAGTAGCTTACAGGAAAGAGCTCAGAAGTTAATGAAGAGCAAAAGCTAAGAGCGATAACAAGGATAATCTTAGATTATAGCACTGAAGCCTTAAAAAGCCTCATATTAGAAATCGAATACCAGAGATGAAACAGTAAAATAAAGAAACAGAGAGGAGTAGAATAAAAGCAACCGCTGTTTAGACGTTTCCCATTAAGCTTAATAGTCTTATCATACTTTATTAACATAAAGGTAGGCGCCATTAAGTTAACAAGACAAAAAAATAGAACCTGAGCTCGAAACTTCTAAGCCTTTTGATCAAGCCAATAGAGATAGTGAGTTGTTGTAAGAATAATATAAACAAGTTCATGAAATATAGGTCAAAGATCCGATGGCGATCGAAGTAGTTGAGATCGAATTCAAAAAATCTACCAACATTGATCTTAGTAGTGACTTTTTCTAGTTTTTTCAAAAAAAAGACAAGCTTTAGCTTGAGATACTTCCTAATGAAAACAACAATTTGTCTCAGAAAAGCATAAGTCCCTAATCGATAAAAGAGAGTAATTCTCATCAGGCAAGCGATAGAGATATTCTTTCATCCTTGCTTCAAGCAAATGAAGGACCTTCGGATTTCTTTGAGGTCATATCCTTCAGCAAAAACAATAAATGTTAATTTGAAACATAACTTTAGTCATTGAGACAGCAGCAATATGAACATTTTCATCATGAAGATGCACTTCACTTTGTAAGTGAGATACAGATGGGAGAATAAATGAGCTCAGAATCTATATTGCTACAGTCTGACAGAAATATCAAAATGGAGCAACTCCTGACTGAAGTTGAGAACAGTCTGGTTCTTGAGTTTTGTACCACCATTCTCAAAAGCAAATAAATCTTACACAATTTCCTTACAACTTACTCATAACTCGTTGATGCTCACATAATCAACACTAGCTATTAGCCAGAAGAGAATCGCCACCAGATTCCTAGTGACAACAACCACGTTTTGTAGCTTCTGCAAAGACTTATCAATCATCTTAAGGTCAACTACAAGCACTATTTTCTGGAGCAGATTCAAATACCTTTTGAGTGTAAACCAATATAAATTTTGAAATTTATTCGGTGTTCTGATGAAGAACCTACATAGTTCATGAACTCTGAGAGAGACAATGGGGAGCCAATCATTTCTATGCCTTTCTTTGGGCTTGACAAAATCGAGGAATTTGAGAAGGAAGTCTTAAGAAACCAATACTATATTCCAAACTATTTTTCATTCAACCACTGTGTCTATGACTTCTTTAACGATAATATTGATGAGCTACGGCCTTATGGATCAAAAGGGAAGCCTATCTTCAGTATTCAGCTGAGCCATCCAATAACATCCTTTGAGTTAGCAACTGAAAAGATTGTTAAGAGGTGTGAATAATGCCTTTCAATGAATTACTACGAGGAAACGCTACCTGATGAAAAGTATCCGAGTGAATAAGGTATTTTCGAGTTAGTATATTTCACTTGTCTGGATGTGATGGAGGATTTTTTCGAACAAGAAGCACTGGCAATATTCTAGATAATGAAACTGTGAGGGAGAGAGAATAAAAAGGTTACTGATATATTGATATTTGATACTTCTTTGGCTTATCAATTCGTTAGTTTATTTAACACTGTCAGTGTCATTATTAGTTTAAAAAATATCCAAGCCTAATGCTTCCCAAGAAATAAGTCTCGGATAAAATAGTCCATCGCTTCACGGATAACGCTCACATGCGCTTCCGACCCACTAACTATCAACTTCACCAACCTAAAGTCCAAAATCGTTCCTTTACCAGCACCGTTTCCAATATCCTTGGAGGCCTGTTCAAGCCGAAAGTACCCCAATCATCTTCAAGAGAGGGCAACAACCGCAGCCTCAATAAATCTGCTTCGAGTCGAGGACTTGGCAAAAACAAATCCAGTATCTTGTCAAAGGCTAGTCCCAATGAAAGCTTAATAGATAACAGCCACAGCCAAAGTTCAATCCACAATAACTCTCTCAGCAGAAATAGCAGTGTACTTGAAGTTGGCAATATTTCAAGGGACAATAGTGTTTCCAATATATTGGAATAACTGGAAGAAGGTGACAACACCCTTTGCTTTTTTGAGAAAATCAACACTGAGACCTATCTGATTGGAAACCAATATCAGTTAGATCTCATCACCATTATCGGAGTTTTCGATAACAAAATCGATACTGACCTGAACTGGTCGCTTTCTCCTTCAAAGCTTATCAAGAAGCTAGCAGTCGACACCAAAAGTAGTTTATATCCTAAGCAGAAATGTTCATAGCAATAGAAACTATCGGCGAAGTTCAGGTGTTCAAATACAATACAAAGAGAATCAAAACTCCTCCTGCCCTCATCAACAAGATAAGACTTGTTGAAAAGCCTCAGTTTCTGATGTTCCTTAAAGACAGCATATTTGGAGTATTTTATGCCACCTACTTGGTGATCCATGCGATAGATGATAGTAGTTCCATTCGACAGCTTTTCCATAAACCTTATGGAGTGCCTACGAGCTTTATCTTGATGCAAGTACCTCGTCCTTCTGATTACATTCTGAACATATTCTTCCGGGAGCCTTCGGAAAAGGCACGCATCAATACTCTTTGGAGGCTAGAGCTTGATCTTCGCAACATAACTTCTCACCAGAATTTCAAAGCAGTGATGAGAGTTTATGATATTCCAAACCACCTTCTCAAAGATCTCAAGATCAGCAACTTCGCAAGAGACATATTCATAATGAACTTTAAATTTGAGCTGTTGGCAGCTAAAGATGGCTATATAATGGATTCAGCTAATATCAACTATGAGAAAGAGGAATCTTTTCTGGTCCACAATGGAGAGTCCATTATCTTGATCACCGACATCAAAATGGAAATTTACAGTTTTAAAATTGCCACCAACGTCAAACCTAACAAGATTATCATTGCTTCTTAAGACTCCATCGAAATAGCCAAATAATAACCCTACCGTTTCGTCAATTGCATATAAATGTATAATGGAAATTTTTTGCTTCTATACGAGATCAAACCTCAATTCAACAAAAAGGCCAAAGGGTAAATCGATTATATGATCACTCTCACTCAAAAATTGACAGTGTCTCAGAAGTTGAGCGAGATTTTTGACTTTAAATCTCCTGAGCATTTGAGGTTAATGGCCGCAGATAATTACAGTTAAATTGAAAATAAATGTGATATTGCCTTCAAGATCGGCTTGAGTAGAAAAGACATCTTCCTTGAGCTGTGGAACAAATCTGGAAAAAATGAAGTGGATGACTATAAATTTTTGCTGGATACCCTGGACTATCAGGTCATCAAGCTAGAGATATAGAAAAAACTAAAAAAATGTTCAATGCTTTTTCGATAGGTCTATAAACTGTAGCAATGCTGTTTGGAGATGCTTCAGAAAGATGTATTTGGGCCTAAATGCTCTTATCAAACTTTAAAATACTATCTCAATTCACATTTCCTGCTAAGAAAACTATAATTTTATCGAGATAGACAAATAATTTCCGAGCACTATCGAAGCCAATAAGATGATGAAAATAGAAGGCTCACTATCGACATTCAACAATATTTCACCTTTGCTAACCTTGAGCTGAAGTCTTATTTCTTAGAAAGAGCCTTCAAACTTTGCTTTGAAGATAAGGACCTCTCTGATTAAATTAGACTGTTCTTGAGATCGTTTCGTTTCCCTCTTCGTGTCATATATACATCTCTTCTCGAATAGTTGGTTGTTCAGTCAAAGCATAAGCTTATCAAATTTTTAAAGGCTATTCCATAGATTCTTCCATATTCCCACTCTGAGCTTCCAGATGGCCACGATACAAGTTTGTTCCAAGGCCTGCATACTCCCATTCGCCCTGAAGAGTGGGGAAAAAACTTATATTGGGATGGTGTGGTGACGATTTACAATCGAGAGATTCTATAAGAGCTTACGAAATCAGTTTGGTTCAAAAGATATCAATACAGTGTTCACGATTTGATTCCCCTTTCTGAGCAAAAGATCAAAGAAATGCAGAAATATAATGCTTCAGATAACATTTTCTACTTCTTCATCTAAAAGGTATTTTAGCACTGTACTCATCAATAAGAGCTTGAAGAAGTTATTTTATTTTTGGAGTCAAATTATGATCAGCTACCACAGCACCTCAAGGGAAGAATATTCCTCTATCGCAATCTATTCAACTATTTCATGGAAGAACAATGTCATGGTTACTCAAAGAAGGATTTCTCGAAATTTTTAAGAAAGCAAGATTTTGAGCTTTTACATTAACTATTCAAGCATGAAAAGGTCAAGAAGGGTTGCTTGTTGAAAGACGCCAAGGCTATATACAGGCAAATGGCTGATGGGAGTGCAATATTTAACGAATCTCTTCTCCACTACTTTATGTCTGATATGTCAGAAATATCGGACTTGAAATGTATTCTCAACAGGCTCAACAATGAGAAAAGATAGTTCCATATATAAAATGAGGGAATTTATGAAGTGTTGGTGAAAGGAATGCAAACCAAGTTAAAGTTAGGAAGTGAAAATGACATTCCTTTGGACTAGGTAATGATTTATGTCGAAAACATTCCACTCACAAAAAATAACCCCATCATTGAAGAACTACAAACTATTCAAAAAATCAATTAGGAGTCTGAACGATTCAAAAGTATCAAAATTAACATGTCTTTTCTGGAAATAATGGAGAAAGAAGAGTATGTTATCACGGCTCTCCTGGAGGAATAAATTAGGAAAAAGAACATCATGCAGATGGAAGACGAGGAATAGTTTATCGGAGTGACATACTAAATTTTAGCTGAAATCCAGATCGTAAAGTAGAAAATATACAAAGATAAGTTCAGAAATCTTTAATATTTTCTTTACCTGAACAAACTATTAGAACATCAAAAAATGATTAGATTTGCCAAAAGAGTTCTAAACGACACCTTCCTTGCATAATAGTATACCATCGATTAAATAATCATATAAAACCTCATCCTGTTTATGTACAAGTGGAGGCTCGAGTAAAAAAATTATATCGACCATCAGGATTATGTCTATGAACTAGTGACTATCTTGCCAAAATAAAACAGCATTCGGAAGTATGTTTAGGCTGAAACTGCCTTTGCAGTCATGCTCAGCAGCCCATAACATCCAGTATAATATCCTCTTGCCATATCCGAAGAGGACACTAGCAGTCTGAGTACTATAAGGCTTTCAGAGATAGAAAATTTATTCGGAAGGTTGAATGTAGATTTTATTTTGGATTTGAATCTCTAAAGAATGCATTCCTACGTCAAAGAAATGGAGATATTCTATGAAGAAGAAATTATCAAGCTTGAAGACATTTATGAAGTAGCTATAAAACGCCTGCTTAAGCTAAAAGCAGTGTGCAAGGCTATTCCAATAATCAGAAAATTAATCAACCTTAGAAGTGATCAGGAGCACTACTGTGCAGTTTTCTGTTTTCTGATCCTTAATATCATCATCAAAGATATCTCAACATAGGCACACAAGCGATATTTAGCAAAAATAGCCTTCTTCACATATTAACATCCTCTTGATTTTTTGGAAATTATGGAAAAAAGACTAAACTCAACTTTCTCGAATTAGGAAGAATAAATTTTCCTAAGAAAAGAGCTAGAAAGAGTGAGTGGGAACAAATGTTATAATCCTGAGAATATTCTACTTGACAGAGATATTTTAGAAAAAGTCAAAGAAAATGAAAATAAGTACGTTAAGGCTTTTGAAGACGCAATATTTCACAGTTGGGATCAGGTGACCAATAGCCGAGATGACTTTGTGCAATTTGAGTATGCATGTGTTTTCATCATTTTACTTCACAATCCTTATGCTCTTTCCAAATACCTCACTGTTAATTCATAGAATCTTAACTTGAGAATTGTAAGATCCTATCTCAGTTACATGTTCAAGGAATAAATTTTCAATAAAATGAATGTGCTCTTGTTCGGAAAACGAGCTTTCACCATTGCTCTTGAAAATCGAGTTACTCAACTCCAGATCTAATACATCACTAGTCAGTACAAAGGTGTGGAGCTTGATGATGAATAAGAGTTTTTACTCGAAGAAATGCCTACTGATCAGTTCGATCTCAAGTTAGTAAAATCTATTACAGCTTTCACAAGAAAGCTAGATGTATACAAAACGAAGCCAGATAGAGTATAAAACCCTACTCTCAAAAAGAAAAGAATTGAAGATCTATTGAATCGTTCAGGAAGTGCCTTCTTCTAAAAATCAGAATACCCCTTCAATGACTCAGACGATAACTATGAGTCAGCAGAAGAAGAACAAATTGTAAAACCAGCTGTCAAGAATAAAAAGAAGGGTGATAAAAAACCCTTGCGATAAGAGAAAAACTTGGCTCTTTTCTTGTCTAGTTGCGGAGAAGAATCATAGGTAATGAGAAAAACATCTCCTAAGATGCTTAAAACTAGCTTGACCTTCCATAACCAATTCCAATCACTTCATTTCTCTCGAGACAAAAAATTAAAAAACAGAAAAGGCAGCGATAATAATTTAGGAAATACACATCATTTAGGAATCAAACATACTGACAGTATAGCTGCTGTCGGCTAGGACTATGAATAGCATTCTTAAGATCTTGTAATGAGCAGTGGAAATTTCATGAAAGTTGCCAAGCACCCCAAACTTCAGAAGAGTAGTAACATTGAAGAAGATCTGATGTATGTTTCAATCGAAGAAAAGCGCTACAATAAATCATTGAACTTGAGAAGCCCCAATATGGAGTGGAGTGGAACACGTAGTTACAGCCCTTCTTAAAGTGCAAAAAGCGAGGAGCATATTCGTGATTCTGGAGAGGAATTACCTTCTCCTACCAAACCAAAGTCCAAGCAATCTCTTGTGGATATTGATGATGGAGAAGAAGGATAACTTAACCAACAAGTCAGTGTGGTAAATTCAATTGAAATTCCTTCAATGGAGATTCCTTTGATGTTCAAAGTAACTGTCAACTAAATTAATGATGAGGATTATACCTCACCTCACGCAATCATCAAATAAATTTTGGAAGACATAGACACCAACGAAAAATAGCCCATTTTCAACATAGCACTTCTCTAGAACTAGAAAAACAAGGACTTCGGGGATTTTGAAGCATATCTCAAGAAGGTAGTCTTCTAGATCTACGACAATAGTGGATACCCTTTGTCTTTATTGCTGAGTCTGATCGAGGAGATCCATAAAAATTATCCTGAGCTTCAAATTCAGAGCAATTTCTTGAAGATTTATATCGCGTTGGAAAACTACAATACAAAATATCGGTACAACCTACCAATTCGTGACATGTTCCCAATTGAGGCCATTTTCTTAGAAAGCTCAGATATCAAGGCTCTTTTCCAGTACATCAAGAACAACGTTTTGAATTACGTTGATTTCGACAACATCATGGTAGTCGCTAAGGTCGTCCATTTTTCCTTCCAGAAAAGCGACATCAAGGATTAGCTGTACTACTCTTATCTGAGCCATGCAATTCCTCAGTACGGAAACAACAATCTGGAATCACAGGAGGAGCTGTTCATGCAAAAACAAAGAATTGGCGGAATAATTGAGCAGATAATTTTGCTCAATATGTTCATAGAAAGAGGACCAGCTTTGCTTGAATCTCTGTCTGACAAGATAAAAAGGAGGTAAATTGCAGACATGATCAAAGAAGCGATGAGAAAGAAGAAAAAAGATAACTTGATTGGATAGTTCGAGGCAGCAATCAACCACCTAATTTGATGAAATGCTTGAATATATAAACTATAATATTAACATCATGATCCAATATCAACTGTTGGTCCTCCTGGCCCTTCTGCCTCTCCTCTATACCCAACGATCTTTTGCAGAGTTCGAGATTAGAAAGAGACACACTAGCAACGACCAAGCTATTTCTGTGGGTAAACTTACTCTCCACTTTCTTCCTCCTCATAATTCTGTGGAACCCGAAATCACAACCTACCTGGATCAGCTGATCAGCGAGAATGATTTTACTGGAAACCATCAGGCCATTTTAGAATTTGCTTGTGTTGAGACAGATATCCCCGAGTACAAGGATAGGACTTACATGACCTCTGTCGATGAGATCACTCACGAACCTCACGGACAAAAAATAGCCATTGTTTTGGGTCCACATCAAGATAGCCCTAGCATAAATGCCATCAACTATGTTCAGGTACCCCAAATACTACCAAGACTAGAGACAGAGTGGGATAAACATTTGTCTAAATCGTGACAACAAGGGTCAAGGAAGACTAAATTTTCAAGTATGCCTTTGCTCCCAAGAAGAGTGAAGTGGAGGATCAAAGCTTCTGGGGTAAATACGTACAAATTAATCAACATAGAAATGGCCACTTATCATCGGTGGTGTGATCGTTTACACGATGATGTCCGCTAACGGAGGAGCTGGGCAGGCCGCAGCTGGCGGAGCTGGAGGCGCTCGTTGATGTTGTATGTTTAAGTGATAAAATATTTTTAGGAGCACGTAGAGGGTTCCAGGTGGTATATAAAGAGTGTGGTTTTCGATATGATATTTAAACTAAGAGGCAGTTTCCAAAATACGTTAATTAATCGAATTACTTTTGAAATCGTATGGCATTCAACCAGACACCAACCACCGGCACCCTCGTCTGGGCTAAAGTCGAACCTTATCCCTGGTGGCCAGGCAGAGTAATACCTATCTCATTCAGATCGTTAAATCCATCTACCAACAACGACAGCAGGTCTTCAAGATAGCTTTCTTTGCGGATCCTACCTAGTAATTCTGCCCTTATTCAGCACCTATCTTCATCAGCATCAAATACTCCCATTAGATGCCATTGATCCTAACAGCAACCCTGACATTCAACATCATCCCTCCCTCCAAAAGGCCGTTAAGATGGCCTACAACTATCAGAATAAACTCCAGGCTATCCAGCAGGCAAAAGTTGAAGCTTAGCTCGTTCAAGTCTCTTCTTCCTTCAGTCTTCCATAGAAGACAGAAGAATTCCGACTATAGAATTCAATTCTTTCATCAGAGAGGGAAGTGGATCAGCCTCCATCTCAACCACAGGAGTCCTAATCGATGATCTCTGAGCCTTCTGCTGAGGAGATCACTTCATAGAACGTCTTGAAACTTCTTGAAAACCTCAGTAAGAAATCAGTTAAAACTGCTTATTGTTACGAAAGGCGAAAAGAAGAGATAAGGTATCAAGACAAGTTGAAGTAGCATCTTCTGAAGCGTTACAATCTAATTTGTTTTGATGAAAAAGGCAAAAAAGTTGAGACATAGTCATCCCCTTCATCTTCTTTGCAAAAAACAGTCATCTCTGAGTTATCTGTGCCCGAGAAGAAGCAAAAGAAAATCCGTAAGAGCACTTTTTTCAAGCGCTCTCTTATTAATGACCAGATCGAAGAGCTAACCAAGCGTTGTACAAGAAAGATCCATACTATTTTAAAAAACAGTCAAGACAGTTGCGATATAACTCGATAGTCCTCAATGGAAATCATGAAGAGAATGCTTGTATTAGCTGACAACAATCAAATTAAATTGAAGAGCCTATTTGTGACATTGGTTAAGACCATGAGTAGTAGTTCAAGGAATATTAACTGTGAAGAACAACTTAGTGACTTCAGACATTATTTAGAAAGATTAGAAGGAGAGAAAGGCGAGGATGAAGAAGGTTCTAAGGTCACCCAGATAACCCAGATCGATACTGCTTTATGTTGATTCTATTTCAATCATATTATATGCCACTTCTCATCATTCATCAATTATCCTTCAAACAAAGCCATATCAGATGCTCAATAGTGTTCCTTCAATAATTATTGAAATAGGTGAAAGAGTAAACACATCTCTTCGGTTTCTGAGGAACATTTCCCGAAAGTTCATTGTTCACAACTGTATTTTCGATATAATAAAATTTATCAATCCTAAGTTCCAGGATAAAAACAATATGAACGATAATTAAGAACTTTTACTGATCGATACCCCACCAAGCAGTCCTCTTCGCCATCGTGATCCTTCTGAAGAATAAAACCTTCTCCAAGATCTCAGCTCAAAGGAGTTTATTAAACATCCTGATGTGTAGCTTGGTGCTGAAAAGGAACCTTTTGTTGCATCTGAAACATGGTCAAGTACCCGATATTGGAGCCAACAAAACACTTTTTTCTGGTAGTAGTAACTTTAAGAAGACGATGATGATGAAAGAGATACTACTGTTATCATTTAAGAGCAAAAAAAGGCCGATTCATCCACAGAGAAACCTTAATTTCCTTACTACAACCTGATGAAAAAGCTAGAAAAGGTCTACCAATAAATAGAATAGAAATAGAAATCTGACAGGAAAGCCCTTTTTTCGAGTGCGATTCAAGTAAAATTATCAAGCTCTCATTAAACTTCAAAGGAAAAAGCTCTTAAAACTTAAAGAAATAGCAAAGCAACCTATACTTAAGTGAATAAGAGAAAATAATCATGGGCAATCGCAAGAAAAAGTGCAACCGAGCCAGATTAGGATAGGAAAAACTCTAAGACAATATATAGTCCCAGGAAAAAAATGGAGTCGTATACTATCAAAGCAATCAATGAAGTAGAGGAAAAAGATTCTCCTAGAAAAGTGGAGAAACATAGAACAAGATAGGAATTTTTGGCATCCATAACAAATTGGCAGGAACGACGAAAACTCAAGCACGAATAATTGATTAAAAAATAGCATGCTCTCTCAATGACAGGAGTCACTTTTACTCCCTAGATTAACGCAAAAAGCAAGCTTCTGATGAAAAAAAAAGGAAGCCAGCTGCCAATATATCAGAGAGATATGAAGTCCAAAAAGCTATAGAACTAGCTACCAAAGCAGACTATAAAACTTAAAAAATGATACTCTATATTTTTCATAATCACCGATCACTTAAGTCACTTATTTTTGGATTGTCTCCTAGTATTTTCGATTGAGATGATCCTTCTTTTTTCTTGTTTCGTTTGTTGGTGAAATTCAAAAATAAGCTCTCAATGGCACACCTCATTTATCTTTTGAACGGTTCTTGAACTTCTACAAACATTTGGTTGTTGTATTCTGTGAGGAATTTGTTTGTATAGTTCAATGAATCATCCTGGATATCTTCAGCTTTTGACATTACAAACTTAATGGTTGCTTCATAATCTGGAGTCAATAATTAGCCGACCACATTTTTCCATTTGCTCTAAGTCCCAAGAGTGTCTCTATATCTTTACAGCTCATTTAATCTGAAATTTATGTTATCTTTGATTTCAAAGAGATCGGCCATAAATGTTAATTTGGCATTTGACAGCTTGTGTTTCTAGGCCTACTTGAACTATCTCAGATCATAATCGATCACCTTAATGAGGCTGTTTCTCATCTTTTCACACTCAATTTCTAAATTTTGTTATATTAAGGCGTCAATTTCTTTTTCTCTGCTTTCCAATTTAGCATAACTATGATACAGTTGAGCTCTAATTTTATCAATATATCTACTCGTGTCTCTCTTGGTGCTGTTGAAGAAGTTGATTTTGTCCTACGCACTTTCTAGTTTGGGTCCTCCTTTTTGAGTTGTGTAAGTGTTGAATACATGATCCCTTGTTTTAGATACTGTAGCTGGTCGAACGAACTATTTATGATTCGACTATTGTCTTGGAGCTTTCGCAGTGCGGCTATTTTATATTTTGTCTGAAGGAGTTTTGCCAAAAGATTCAATCATTTTGGAGTCTGTTCTGACCATTTTATATTATCCACGAGGAGTTTACAATCCAATAGGTTAATTTTATTCAAGTTTTTATTCCTTTTCTGGTTATTTTTAATCTTTGTTGATCCAAATGTTTATCTTCTCATCGATATCTTTTTATCTTTCAGCAGTATATTTCTACATTTCTATCCGGGGAGGTTCAGGCTCATAGTCAGTCTACAAAGGGTCGTCTTCATACTATGGCTCAGGTTCCTCTATCAGCTCAATTCCTTTATTCATTAACTATGATTTATCCTTCTATCCCTTTTGGCTAGTCCTAGGGCTTGGTCGAGGCTGAACTCTAGAGGCTAAATAGGAGCGAGCCATTTGCTATTTATTAGTCAATACTTTAGGCTGAACAGTTTTTGATATTGGTGCTCTTTATGGCTAGCTCAACTTCTTCTCTATATGTTCTATCTAGTTGATGTTGAGACCTTCTTGCCTTTTTTATCGCTTGTTGCCGAAATGACTCCATCTGACAACTGATTATTGAGGTTTGCTGGGAGTAGGAGGCTTATATGTGGTTGAGATAGTCGGTATTTCATTTGAGACATACTTGTTATGGGTGAGGAATGTTGGGCTTTGCTTGCCTTTTGATTTAAAGAGGGATTATTTTGTCAGAAATTCTTAGAGTTGGCTTTGATGGTTATTCATTTTACTATTATAACTCAATAAGTAAATACTATAAAATGTTCATAATCACATTTCAATGAAATTTCTTAGTCTTAAGTTAACCTTATTGAATTTGACAGGCTCATAGTTAGCTTCACTACCCTTTTCGAATCCGTTTCCTAATCTCACAAAAGTATTAACTTTGGAATGAGGAGTTGATGAGGCATCGTGACTTCCAATAGCGAAAAATGTTCCCACTAGATTGACATAAGTAACAAGGCAGTAGTTTCTGGCGTCTGTTTTCCCGACTGATGAATATACAACATGGGAATCTTGAAGGTAGTACCAATACTTTTATCTACAAAAGGCACTGAATTCTTAACAATCTTGGATCAGCAAGTCGTCCACTTTGACCTGACAGTCTTCACCGACACAGTCATAGTAATAAGAAATGGCTCTTCCGTTTATTTTAATGTCATCACAATCGGCGAAATCAACAATAACTTCCTAGTCACCCAGTGTATATCTTACTGTCAGAGGTTTGACAGAAATAGGCTTGTAGTTGGCTCCATCATCAATAGCTAAACCGTTTCCAAGTCTAACTAGAGTATTGACTTCGAAAGTTGACTCACCCTGTTTCCAAGTTGTGATGGCCAAAAATGTTCCCACCAAATTCCGGTAAATTGCCAAAAATTGATAGCTTCCATCAGTTCTATCCACCGTGCTAAGATAGAGGAGACAAGCTTTGGTAAGGTAGTACCAGTATTTTTACTTGATAGCATTGTTCACAAAGTCGTAAATGTTAGATGAAGATCTATCTGAGCTAATAGGTAAGACACGCAGGACTCCTGTTGGAGAAGAGCTTGTAACCTATTGGAGAGTTCTTGAACTAAAGGTCGAGGTAGAAACGATAGTGATGAGCAAGGAAGTCAAAAGAATTAGTCCTAGCTTCATAATTGAGTTTATTATAAGCAAATTCAGACAGGTCTAATAAGATTCTGCGGAAGAAAAAATCGTCCACAAAAATGTAGAAAAGCTCAAGTTAACTTTTCTCAAGTTTACATTGTGCTATTGACTGTTTATCAAAGTTCACTAGGATGTTGTCAACCTTTATTGTTGCAAAGGAGATATTTTCTCACAACAGCAAAACAAAGATCAGTTGAATCCCAATCACTGTCAATGACATAATATGAATGATATTTTAAATTAGCTCTTCTCGGATACAATTACCTTTCTCAAAAGATTGAGGAATATAATGGAGGAAGCCCACAAGCAGCAAAAAACCAGCAAATATTCCATATTCTAGATCAAAGAATATTTTTTGATCAAAATTAAAGAATCCTCAACATCAAAGAAACTATTCTTTATTCGATACCGTCATGAAGGGACAAGTAAAGGCTATATAGATAAACTGTGCATTACTGAAGGCTCATAAAATAAAGTCAACTTTTTCAAGAAAAAATGTTGGAGAATCAAATAATATTTGAACCAATTGGTCTTGAATGATGGTGGGTGTATCATTAAATCATAGGAATTATCTTTGAGTGTTAATAAAATTAATATATGCTATCGTAGGCTGGCAGACAATACGAAAGAAGCAAGAGAATAAAGCCTCTAGAAAAATCGCAAAGAGAAAAAGTCTATAAATCTGTTATTGTTAAAGCAGAAAAGCCAGTGGGTGAAAAAAAGTTCTCTCCCTTCAACACAGTCGATCGCACATCAAGAAATTCTTATCTCCTGAGAGTCACATATTAGCCTAATGTTGACGATAAATACCAACCGAAGCATGATTTTATCTTACCCCTTCACAGGAGATCCACAATCGATAGAGCCAAATTCAAGAGAATCATTGGACTTGCCAAAGATTAAGATTATTCTGTTGACCCTCACTCATTTTCTGAAAGGTGCATGAAATCGCAGCAGTGTAACACACATCGACCTCTCACAATTCGCTAGACTCATAATTGGAGAAAAACATTTGAGAATTTTGATTTCAAAAAGCAGCAAGATTCCCAAAGATTAAGCCCTCTAAGGAAGTTATCATAGGCTGAATCAACTCGATAAGATTTCATGCTAAACTTGCAGACTATAACTGAATCAAATTTCAATAATTTCAAAAGATTCAGTTTTAAATCTAAACCTCAAAAGGCTCACAAATTTGAGTCTGACTTTGGGCATGAATATTTGAAAGAGGTTGAAACGAGAGACAAATCTCCTGAATATGATATTCGAGACTCAGACGAATCAATTGTTCATAGATCAATGTCCAAGACAAAAGGTGAAAATAGGTTTTCCCTTTATCGCGAAAAGATAGCCACAAGACATGATCGAGCTGACAAAGAATGGCACACATTCCTGGAATATGATGCAAGCCCTCATAAACTAAAACCTAGAATAAGCCAAACCATCACTATCTACCATACAACAGATCGAAGAGACAATTAAATTCATAGTAGTTACCCTATCAGATTGAGCCTGAGTAAACCAGTCAATCATGGTTGATGTTCATTAATAATGATACATAAAAATTGGAATAGATAGATGTCCCAATATTATTAATCAGTCTCGATGAAGACGTTGAACTTTCGACCTTATCGGTTTAGGGTCAATTTTTTGAAGATATTTTTCAACTCCATTCATCTTTTTTCTTGCCTCTGAGCTTTATGTTATCAGCTTCTTACTTATGACTGACTGTATTTCATGTTATTCCTCTGGTCCTCTTGACTATGTCTTCAAATTTTAGCGATATCTTTAAATTTTTAGTTCCGGAAGTCTGATTCTGCTTCCTCCTGCTTTTAGTTTTTCTGAAAAACTACTCTTCCGGGTTAGATGTTTACTTGATATATTATGGTGCTTAGCTTTAAGATCTAGCCTCAGAAGTCTTTCTCTTTGCCAGTCATTTCTCTCAGCCTCCAGACTTACAACTCTTCTGCTGCTTTACAGCGAAATCGTCTTCTTTGAGGGAGAACGTGAAGGTCGAAGAGAGTTTTGAGAGTTCAGGTCGTACACTAGATTTTATTTTTTATTCAAGAGAGGATCGAAGCTGACTTCTTCCTATTCATCTGAGTTTTTTTATGTGAATGGAAATTTGTATTGTCGATTATGCTAGCATCTAAGGTATCGAATGTTGATCTCCATCATAGTATTGGATTTGATTTTTTATAATTTTCGAGTTTATTAGGCAGTCCGATTGTAGCTATGGATCATCTTCATCAGACGATTGTGCCGATAAACTCTCTCTCTCAGTTATTGAGAATAACTATCCATTAATAAATATATAAGCATACCCATTTTATTTCCACAAAGAATCAATTCGTGGCTTCAATCACTCTTGTCCTTAACCTCATCTATTTTTTTATTGGACAAAATATCACAAAGATAATCAATTGTCATAATTTTTTTGCGTAAATTGGCTCTCAGAAGCAAGGCGATTTAATGACTCAAATAAGTTTGACTCGACTGATTTGACATAATTTAATTCAAAATGCGGGAAAAGGCTATCGAAGAGATCTATCAGAAGAAATCACAGCTATAGCACATTCTCATCAGGCCAGACACTTATGTTGGTAGCACTGAGCTCGAAAAATCATGGAAATGGGTCTTAAGAGAAGACAAACTCAAATTTACAAACGAGGAGATATATTATGTCCCTGCACTTTACAAAATATTTGACTAAGTCTTAGTGAATGCAGCTGATAACTATCAGAGAGACAGAAAAATGAATCAACTCAAAGTTGTGATCGATCCTTCTGAAGGGTTTGTTAGTGTCATGAATAATGGCAAAGGCATTCCAGTCTAAATTCACAAATAACACAACATCTATGTTCCTGAACTCATCTTTGGACACTTGCTGACAGGAAGCAACTACAATGACGATTAGAAAAAAGTTGTTGGAGGTCGAAATGGATATGGAGCTAAATTGGCCAATATCTTTTCTCACAAGTTTATCGTTGAGTGTGGGGATGGCCGGATGAGGAAAAAATTTAGAATGGTCTGGAAGAGAAATATGACTGTACATGGTTAAGCTGAAATTGAGCCGTATAATGGAAAAGATTATACTTCAGTCACCTTCTACCCAGAGTTCAAAAGATTCGGCATGGAAAAATTTGACAATGATATTATTTCCTTGATGAGGAAGAGAGTCTATGATATGTCTGGCCTTTTGCCTTGTGTCAAAGTTTTTCTCAACGAAAAACAATTGGAAATCAACTCTTTCATGAAGTATGTTGACCTCTACTTTAACAGCGAAGAAGTAATCAAAATCAGAGACTAGAAAGTCGATAATGAGAGATGGCAAGTGGTGGCATCTATTTCAGAAGGAGAGTTCAGACAGGTTTCCTTTGTGAATGGTATCTGTACTAGTAAAGGAGGAACACATGTGAACTATCTTATCGATCAAATTGTGGAGAAAATTCAATAAAGGATAGCAAAGAGAGACAAAAAGTTGGCAAAGGTTAAACCTTTCCAAATCAAGGCTCATCTTTGGATTTTTGTGAATTGCTTGATTGAAAACCCTGCTTTTGACTCTCAGACTAAATAAACTTTGACCCTTAAACAAGCAAACTTTGGATCAGAGTGCATTCTTAGTTAGAAATTCATCAAATAAGTTTTGAGAACAGGAGTTGTTGATGCTATAATAGAAGAGGCAAACTTGAAAGAGAGGTTGAAACTAGCAAAAATTGTGGGTGGAGGCAAGAAAGCTAAAATAACTGGCATACCAAAGTTAGAAGATGCCAATGAAGCAGGCACCCGAAATTCTGAGCAATGCACTTTGATTCTTACCGAGGGAGACAGTGCTAAAAGTCTTGCAATGGCAGGAATTTAGGTTGTTGGTCGCGATTTTTATGGAGTCTTTCCACTTAAAGGTAAATTGCTAAATGTTCGCTAAGCCTCAAACCAGAGTCTAATGAAAAATGAGGAAATTCAGAATATTATGAAAATCGTCGGCCTCAAAGTTGGAACAAATTATGAAGACACCAAATCTTTAAGGTATGGCTCCATTATGATCATGTCAGATCAGGACACTGATGGATCTCATATTAAAGGTTTGGTAGTAAACTTTATTCACTTTTTCTGGCCAAGCTTGTTTAAAATGCGTGGATTCATGAAGCAGTTTATTACTCCTTTGCTGAAAGCCATCAAAGGAAGATAAAATTACTCTTTCTATACCATGAGTGATTTCAAGAGATGGGCGGAAGGCATCTAAAACTTGAAGCCATGGAAAATAAAATATTACAAAGGATTGGGAACATCCACTGATAAGGAAGCTCAATAATATTTTAGGTAACTCTAAAGAAACAGAATTTATTTTGTGTATTCAGGACAGTAAGACGATGATGCTATTGATTTGGTCTTCAATAAGAAAAAAGCTGAACAGAGAAAATAATGGCTAGCAGGGTATGATCCAAACGCAGTTCTTCCCTACGATAGAACAACCGTCTCATACAACGATTTCATTAATAAGGAATTCATTCATTTTTCCAACGAAGACAACCAAAGATCAATAGCTTCCATTATTGATGGATTCAAACCCGGACAAAGGAAAATTATTTATTCCTGCTTCAAAAGAAATTTAAAAGATGAAATAAAAGTTGCACAGCTGGCTGGTTACGTGTCAGAACACTCAGCTTATCATCATGGATAAATGTCGCTCACTATGACAATTGTTAACATGGCTCAAAGCTTTGTAGGATCAAATAACATAAATTTGCTGATGCCTAATGGTCAGTTCGGCTCAAGAAATCAAGGAGGAAAAGATCATGCTAGTGCAAGATACATCTTCACTAACCTCAATAAAATCACTCGGTGCATTTTCCCCGAAGCAGATGATCATACGCTGACATATCAAGAAGACGATGGTCAGATTGTTTAACCCGAATACTATGTTCCAATTCTCCCAATGTGCTTAGTAAATGGATCAGAAGGAATTGGATCTGGCTGGAGTACCAACGTACCTAACTTTGACCCCAGAGAAATTACACAGATGATCATTTCAAGACTGTAAAGTGAGACAGAGTTTGGGGAGCTCAAACCTTGGTTCAAGGGATTCAGCGGTTAGATTAGTGAAAAACCAGATGGTAACTACGAAATGAAAGGTGTGCTACAATTTGATGAGTAAAGATAAGGAATTCTTCATATCAAGGAACTTCCTGTTGGCAAATGGACAAAAGACTATAAATAATTTTTAGAATAAATAATGAACTAAGGTCCTAACAAGATAGTTAGCATGAGGTAATACCATACAAAGAATAGGGTTCATTTTGAACTTGAGCTTAATGAAGACTTTTATAATCAGTATGAAAACAATAAAGCTCATTTGGAGAAGGTTTTCAAAATGACAACGAGTATTTCTATGAAGAATATGGTTGGATTCAATAGTTTCAAAAGGCTTTACAGATACCCTTCTGTCAAAAACATTATGGAGGAGTTTTACAATATTCGGCTTTCCTTTTATGAGAAAAGAAAGGCATATTTGATGTCTAAATTGCAAAGAGACACGTAGGTATTACAAAATAAGGAGCGATTTATCATCGAAGTTGTTGAATAAACTCTCGTTCTAAGAAATGTTAAGAGAGCCAAAATTGTCGAACTTCTCAAAAAGAAAGGATACACACAATACAGTTAATTGACTAAGGTCAAATCTACAAAAGGCCAAACTTCAAAGAAGGAAGAAGCTGCTGACGAAGAAAACAAGGAATAAGAAGGAGAAACAGCATCCGGTGCCAAATAATACAATTACTTGCTGAGCATGCCTCTGTGGAACTTGAGCTATGAAAAGGTTTAATAAATCAAAAGGCAATGCAAAGAGAAGCAAGACTAGCTTCATATTCTGGAGAAGACTCCTGTCAAGCAACTATGGATTGAAGATCTGTTCGAATTTTTGAAAGTGCTTGACAAAGTTTAGCAGGAATAATAAGAATAAAGATTGAAGAATGAACAACTTATCAAGAGGGACGGAAAAGGTCAAAAAGCCAGGAAAAAAGCTGAAAAAAAGGGAGATAAAGATAAAGTCAAGACTAATCAGAAGAAAGCTATCGACTGGGATTCTGATTCATATGATGGTGAAACTAAAGCTTAGGAAAAGAGGCCTCCTAAAATTCCTAAAGATCCTAAAAAAGCAAAGGGTGTTTCTAAAGAGGCAAAGGAAGTAAAAGAGAAGAAGGAGCAAGAGCCTAACGATTTATTATCAAGAGTAAAGCGGAAAATTGAACAGTCTCAAGGAGAGGATAGCAAATTAAAAATTGTTGCTAAATACCAGGAGTCGAAACAGATGACTCTTGATAGTTTCAAGAAAAAGCCAGTGGAAGAAAAGAAATCAGAGTATGGGATAATTTCAAAATCTTCGAAAAACAAAAAGAAGAAGATGAATCTCGATTCTGATGAATCTGAAGATGATTGGAATGAATCTGACTGGGGGTGATTGTATTTGTTTTTACGAAGGTTCGTCAATATTCAAAACTACGAGAGTGTTAATGAATATATATTTTAGCTCTTAAGCTATTTTCAAGGCAAATTGTTGGCTCAATTCTTATTAATAATAAATTCATATATGGAAGAGGAGGACGATCAAAAAGTGTGCTAAAATTGTCAGTAAAAATTTCCAAGCTTCAAAATCGATCTTCATGAAGCCTACTGTCGAAGGAATATCAGGCGATGTAAAATATGCTCCAAAATGGTTGACATCAACGACTAAGAATCTCATCATGTAAATCATCAATCATTTAGAATCAATTCCATGCCGAACAACCATGCGAATACTGTCACAGTAGCATTCCAGTCACTTAATTATCAGCACATAAGGAGCAGTGTTCAGAAAGACCGATTGAATGTAAACATTGCCAAAACCCTTTTCCATTTTTAATTATTCCCAGACACGAAAATTAATGCGGATCTCGAACAAGGAAATGTTAGACTTGCAAAAAATATGTCAAGATAAATGTATACGAAGACCATGCTGCGAATTGCCGGATAATATAAATTCCCAGAAATGAGTCCCAAGAACAAAGAAGAATGCAGGAGCACATCGGTTTTCATGAAAGAGTTAACAGTAATTAACATATCAAAAAAGAAGTGATTCAGGCTCAGTCTCCAAGATTGATCAATAGACAGTTAACGAAACCTAATATTATTGGCCGAGAACTAATCAGTCAGCTAGTTGATCCAGTGCCCATCTCAGTTAGGATTACGATGCAAAAGGAGAAGGAAAAAATAAAAAGGAAGTGAGAATATAGATCAATTTATATTGTATTAATTTTATTGAAATGTCGACCGAACCCAATGTACCTTCTTCATGATTCAGTCAATGAGACTCCAGCGACTCACAAAAACAATGGACCTCCATATGAACCGAAGCACAAGTCTGTATGACAACTCTAGTGAAGGTGTCAAACTTCCAGCTCTCAGAGCCATTAATAAGAGCATCAAGTACTCGCTTGTTTATTCAGATATAACGATCTTTCCTTTGCTACTTCAAGAGATCTAAGCAAACTGAGGAAATAGCCTGATCAAATCAACAACATCGAAGAGGTGTCAGCTCATCATACGTTGGTCACCATGCGCAAAAAATATGACAACCTTAGCAAAGCTAGACAATAGAAACAGAAAGAAGTTGACAAACTTCAAGCTTAGCACGATAAACTATCTTCACAAAAGAACTACTTTGAATCTGACAAGAATGGAGGAAAAGATTCTGTCAACCAATTATATACAAGTCTTTCCTCAATAAAGCTACAGGTTGAAGAAGCTGAGATTGAGAAGAAAATCATGCTCAACATGACAAGCCGCCTCAAGGCTGATAAAATAACTTACGATCTGAGAAAGTACAACATGTAGAAAGAACTTGTAAAGACACAAAAATTAATGAAGTTGATATGTGATGAAAGCACAAAGCACAAGGAATCAGACGACAAGACATAAAAAATGAAATACAAATTGATTGATTACATCAGCAATGAGAAAAGATAAAGGGATACTCATCTTTACAGTGTTCAAACCATGCTTAACTAAAAATAATAGATTGTTAGTAGCGAATAAATTAGATCTCTTTAAATGAAAGAAATTGCAGAAAGTACCCTTCAGGATAAAGATGCCAAATAAAAAAATTGGTACAAGGTCTACCTCTGTACTCGATTCGTTGAAAGACTGCTGAGAGATAAAATGGCAAGAGAAATGGCAAAATTCAATACTGTTGAAATTGCCTTCAAAAATATCAAAACTGCGACAGGTGTGAATAGCGCTGAAGCCCTTGTTCAGAAATTTTTGAACAAAGAGGATACATATGGAGAACTTTTGGGGCAAATAGCTCACAATGAAAAAAGGATGACAAACTTGAAATTGGAAGGAGAATAATTGAGAAAAGAAACTCAACAACTTGAAAACGAGCAAGAACATCTCAATTCAACCCATATTGAACACAGAGATCTGAGCAAATAATAAAAAGAGCTTGCGGTCATCAGTTAAAAACACCTTAAGTGTCAAACTTATCAGCAAAAGTTGATTAGTTGGTTGACAAGAAATCTTAAAAAATAGGGCATTCGAGAGAACAAACCCGAATCTGAGTCGACTTCTAGCATATTGTCTTCTCGCTTCAAGGCTTACCTGGAAACTTTAAACAAAAACATTGAAGACTTAGCAGAAGTTGAAACTGATACTCAGGATTCTGATGTAAAGGTGACTGAGAATAACAGGAGAATCGATTTCATCACCTAAGAACAAAGTTAACCTTTGTAAAACAAATTAGTTGAGCGTAGCAATTTATATAATTTAGATGAAGAAGAATGGATTGATGGAGAGCGGTACTCAGTGATCAGAAACAACGACAAATTCATGAAAGAATTGAAAAGAAAATACGAATAAATCAAGAAGGCACAAATTGAGGCTGAGCCGAAAAAGAAATAAGTTCATGTAGAAAAGCCTAAACCCGCCCCAGTTGAGGAATGATTTTCATGGTATTCACTCTCAAGATTTGATTTGAAACTAAATTATTTTTGTAACTGCATATGTAGGCAGGAGGTATTCCAACCATCATTCCTCAACAGATATTGCAGCTGAAGCACATTTTTGGTATCAATACCACAGTATCCAAATCAATCGCTCTTCTGTCATCTGACCGTATCTTCTACCTGTCAGGATATCATGGGGTTGTTTACAACCCACGCTAAAGATAAAAATCACAAAGTTATTATCCAGGTGCTGACGGGAACTGCCAAATTAGCTCAGTAGCTATCAGCTTCAATAAAAAGACAATGGCGCTTGGTTTCAAATCTCAAGAAAAGCCATGCATTCTATACTATGAACTTAACGCATCAGCCAAGAAGAAAAAACTTGAGTATACAGGTTAATTCACCTTCAATAGCTGGACAGGAGTAGCATTTTCTGGAGGCAGCGACACAAAACATATCGCATCAATCACTAATAAAAATAATCAGGGAGAGGCATTACTGTGCTTTTGGAACCCTGAAAGAATGAAATGCGAAGCTCAGATTAAAATAACAGGAAAGTAAGAAAGGGATTTCAATGAAATATTGTTCAACCCAAATTCAGATAATCCTCAAGTGAGTATTCTTGGGGAGAAAACTTTTATGATTTTTTAGCTGAAAGAAAACATTGAAGAAAAAATATTTACAATCGAATAAAGTGAAGAAAAAATAGCAACTGAATTAACTCATAAATATATTCTTCGTGCTCATCACTATCTTAGTTCATCTCCTCACATTGCAGTTCTTGCGGAATAGGCAACTTTAATTATCGACTATAAAGGTACCATTGTTCAGAGAATCGATTAGACTGGAGGATGTCTTTGCAACTGGGCTGAAGGTTTTCTCATCGGCTCACAACAAATCAAATTTTTGAGGTTTTAAGAAGGAAGCTATAGAGTGAAGGGGGTTTTTGAACTCCCAGAGAAGGAGATTGAAGTACAAAGTCTCACTCATAATGATGACAAAATGTTAGCTCTTCTTTCAAGTGGAGTCATGTTGCAAGGTAAGGTGAGATATGAGACCATGAAAGACAATGTGAAAGCTACTCTTGAGCAGGTTGGCCTCCATTTCCACTCAGGGCCAATTGTGGCTCTTGATGTTTGCCTTAGAAAGCCTTTGATTGCTACTGCTAGCAAGGATAAGACAATCAAAATATGGAACTATGAGGATAAAACAGTTGAGACCCCAAAAAGCTAGGCTGAAGCAGCCTCTTCCTTGTCTCTCCATCCTTCAGGTTTACATTTGGTGGTTGCCTACTCTGATAAATTGAGAGTCCTTAATCTTCAAAAAGATGGATAAGCACTAAGCAACTTCAAAGATATTAATTCCTTCAAGAACTGCAACTATGTCAAATTTTCGAATGGAGGTCAATATTTCGCAGCAACATCAGGCAACCAACTTCATATCTTCAAATTTTTTACGGGAGAGAATCCTCAAGGAATGACTTTTTCAGGACACTCAGGAAAGATAAAAAGTTTAGCCTGGAGCAAAGAAGACAATATTGTTGTGACTTGCGGGGTTGATGGAGTCATTATTGCTTACAGAGTCAGGATGGAAAATTGTGGAGAAAGACTGATGTACTCTCCAAGTTCAAAGGAAACCAGGATCAAAGGGGTAGCTTATTCATCAGTTGCCATCAGCTTTGATAACACTATTTATGCTCTTGGAATGATCAGCACAACTGGATAAAGAATTTTTAAAGAAATCAAGCTTGATGGTTCTGAAAATCACAGATAGTTAGCCCACAACAATTGCTCTCAGCTCGCTTTTCCTTCAACTCATAGAATATTATTCTGTGGAACTGATGACAAAGAAAAAGCACCAGGTTCAATCAAATGTTACAAATTCCCTTCCACAGCTCACATGGAAGAGTTCCAAGCTCATGATTCACAAGGAGTATAAAAAATATGTGTGACTGGCGATGATCGCTATCTGATTTCTGCAGGAAGAGATGGAGCTGTAATGATTTTTGAAATCAGAGACAAAGAAGCTCGCTCTGACAAACTGAAAGAGGTATTACCTGTTTCCAGCTAAATTTTGATCACAAAGAATGATCTGGATTCTCTCAAGGCATAAATCGACAACCTAAAACAATAAGAAGCTGAGCTTAGGGGTGGAACAGGAACAGGTCCTGTCAAGGATGATATGGTCAAACAGCTTAAAGATAAATATTCTTCAGATGAAACACAGTTCAATCAAAAATATAACTCTATCCTTGAAAAGAAAAATCTGATGCGGAAAAAATTTGACTAAGAAATTCGCACAAAGAAATAGTAATTTGAAAATGGTCTTCAGCAGTATGATTCGAATCAAGCAAAAAATGTGATGCAAGAAAGTGCAAAATATGATGAATTAAAGAGAGCTCAGTAAGAGGAATCAAAGTTATTCCAAAAATAAATCGAACGATATCAAAATGAGAACAACAAAGAGTTGAGAAAGCTTGAATAAGATTATCAAGAGCGTATCAAGAATCAGAAAGAAAGGAAGAAGGACATTATCAAAAAGATCGAAGTTTTAGAGAGAGAGCATCAATAAACCATGAGGCAAATTGAGGAGGAAAAAAGTTAATAGATGGATAAGATAAAGAGTGAAAACTCAAAAGAGGTTCAAAAACTTACTGAAACATCGCTACGAGCAAAAAGTTAGGTGTCTATCATCAAGAAGAAAATTTCTGAAAAATAACAGTAAAAGTAACAAAACATGGAGCAGCAAAGATAAAATATTGATGAAATCAAAAGGCTAGAAAAATCGAACGAACAACTTCAGAGATAGATAGACCAGCAAACCCTTATAATTCAAGAAAGAGATAAAACAATCGATGCCAATGAAAGAAAAATTTACGAACTCAAAAAAAAAAGTCAAGAACTTGAGAAATTCAAGTATGTCCTTGATCATAAAATCAAGGAGCTAAAAAAAGATATTGCTCCCAGAGAACAAGAGATTGCTAAAATGAAAGCCCAAACAAATAAGATGGATAAGGAACTTAAAAATCTCAACTCACTAAATACTTCTTTGGCAGAGTTTGTGTCAGTTCTTTTCAACAATGAAGAAAAGCTTAAATCTAAAATATCAAGTCAAAGAGCTCGAATTTCATATCAAAACAACAGGATAAAATCTTTCAAAGAAGCTCTCTATCAGACCACTCAGTTGATTCAGAATGAACCTTAGCTAGTAAACCATGCGACTGATCTAAAGAACAAATTCTGCTCTCAAAGTGTTATCCAAGTGAAGATGGACAGCTAAATTGAACAGTAATACAAAAATCAGAAAAAATATCTTGAAAAATCCATCAACATGCTCAAGAAAAATCTTCAAAAAGACTCAGATATCCATAAACACGAAAATATCCGAATCATGAAAGAAAACGTGGATCTCATTAAAGAAATAAGTAGTCTAAGGCTTGAAATCAAAGAGGAAGGCATAAAAAAGAACCCCGACGATGAAAAGAAAAATAAGAACGAGCCCACTGAAGACATGATCCGTAATGAAATAAACTAACGAAGAAGGGCCATTGCCGAACTTTAAGAAAAAATCGAAAGCCTAGAGAGAAGAGAGGAGTACTGATTGTGATTGCTTTGATTATTATGAATGTTATCAAAATTTAAATATAATGTAAGGAGAGTGGGTCTGTCATAAGCACAGCGAAGCACCTATTGTGTTAGTTTGTACAGGAAATGTTTGGCACTTCGAAGGTTTGTGTACAAACTGTGTACCCGAACATACTAAGAATCACCCTAAAAATATTAAGATTCAGATGTAGGGTATAAAATAAGTCTTAGAGAAGGCAACCGAGATAAAGAAGAAAGTGTCAACAATATGTGAGAGTCGGCTTGAATAATGTTAGAAATTGAAGACTTTAGAAGTTCCTGAGTTTGCCTATATAAAACAATTGAATGAAAAGAGAGGCCAAATACTTGACTAGATCAATGCTATTTTTGACAAGATGATAACAGATACTCGTAAATCTCGTTAAAAATAAGAACTGAATCAGCAATAAAACCTGCAAAAGTTGACACTTTCTCTACAAGAAAGCATTAATTTCTTCAAAAAAGAGAATTACTAAAATGTGGAATAGTTTTGCAGATAAATAAAAAAATACTACTTCAAATAAAATTTGGATGTCTATGTTGAATAGTTTGATGAAATCATCAAATAATACAAGTAAAAACATATCAACTTCAATCCTTTTTCATGGGAAAAAGATATACAAATCAAATGCAACAATTTTGTCAAAGAACTATACAAAATTGATGAAACAATTAATAAAAAAGAAAAAAATGAAAAGAATTAAATAGTTAAGAAATAAGTTAAGAAAAAATAGACCCAAAGGAAAAAGTGTGGAAGATGCGGGCAGGAGATGGAGTACTTAACTGAATGGAAGAAACATCTTGTTTGTCGAAATTGCGGAGGAAAAGAAAGGAATTATGTCAAAAAATGATGGATATAACTTTTTGTTTGATAATGCTAATTTAATGATAAGTGAATCATTTCATTCTTTCTTCAGTCTCAGGCCCTCTCATATCATTGTTGATACCCTGCCTATCAGACGATGGAGGAGGCTCAAGTGCAACAGGCTCTTCCTGATTGCCATCTTTGTCTCTAGAGTTTTCAAGACCATGCTCTTCGACTAGCATCCTATTTTTGAGTCTTCCTAGCATGGGAACAAACACTGTCTTGCAGAGGCAGGCAAAGACAAACAGAACCAATAGAATCAGGACAAGCACAACAATGATAACTCCTAAGTTGAATTCTTAGATTTTGCTTGGAACAAACAAATCGGCTGGAATTTATTGTTGGTTGTAGACAAACCTGTAATATTCTTGCTATTTTTCAGGAGTCTCAAGGGTCAGATCGGCCACAATGACAGCAAATAAATTTTTGGCGTCTTTGTATTTGTCCATGATGTCGTTTTTCTAAATAAGCCTATACATACTCTGACTGGAAATTTGAATGGATTAGGATACATTTACTCATGGATCGTTTGATACTCAAGTACGCTTCCAGGGAGGTATCTTTCGCACAAACTAGCCTCTTTGAGGTCCTCTTAACTGTCGGAAATGTATAGATTGTACCTGATGTTTATTATTCTTGTTTCTGTCTTGACTTTTTTCTTGGCAAATTTGATTGGCTCTATCTTAAAGGCCAGCTATCTGAACTCAGATGAGTATCTTAACGATCCAGCAGCATACAAGTAATATCCAATACCTTTTTCATCTTACTAACTGATGGGCATCCAGCGAATCAGAGCCAAGGGGCTGTTTACCGACACCAACAGGTTAGAATAGCCTCTATTGACCTTGACAGCATGAGGCTGATCAGGCATTCCGATAGAATCCAAGAGGTTCTCCTTCTTTTATTGGAGTTCTTTTGGAGTGACTCCATAGGCAACTGAGGCACTTCCCCTGCATTCGAATACATCCAGAAGGAATTAACCTTCAGGATATATATCATATGTTTTCTTTCCAGTGACCAAAATTTCCATATTATCAGGAAGAGTTGATGTTTATTCAGTTTGCATCACTGCTGCACTAAGATGTTAATCTTGAGCATCAAAGCAAACCTCATATGGTGCAGCTTTATCAAATTTTAATTTGGGAGCTTCGACAAAGGCAATGGACATCACATTTCTGGTGATATCCATGGAAATAGCTGTATCGTTGCCATTCAGCTTACCAGTAATGCTAACATTGTTGATTATTTATCTCTCATTAGAGTAGAAAGAAAGGAATAAATTCTAATCTTTTCCTTTGAGATAACCTTTCAAACAAGTTGGCTTTTATGCGATATAAAGGTAGTTTGCTTCATTTGGATTGATGGTGACGTATTTGTATTTAGAATCCTCCTCACTACTTTCCTTTGATCTGATCTTCATTGAATAAACTGTGTTTTCCTTCAAAGCAGTCATCGTCACAGCAGCTGTTCCATAGTATCCCTTGACTGGCTATATTGTAAAATTATGCTTTGTTGGCTCCGGAGTTTTAGAGAATGCTTTTTTGAACTCCTGACTCTTGTAGGATACCTTAACCTCTACTTATCCACTATGAACTTTGACTTATATGTATCCTTTTTAGATCGGGTAAAATTCTCCAATGCTAAAGCTGCCAGCTTCAGGCAAAATATCGTTAATTATTTTTTCTTCTGAAATCGGGATCTTAGTTTCACTGTCGCCCAAGAAGAGAGAAGATTATGTTACCTTTCTGGCAACGACGGCCAGAATGTAAAGACAATCTTTGCAGAACAGTCTATGATGAGTATCCAGATAGAGTCTGTTCTTCCTATCGCTTTCGTATTAGAAGTCTGTCCATTTGAATTACTCGCCTTTCATGATGCTTGTCACATCCTAATGAGTGGTCTTATTCAAGAAAAATTGGACGTTCCCGTACCGATGCAACGATAATATCTTGAAGGCGGTCTATGACTTATGCGTAAAAGTATAATACTGAACCTATCCCTACTTTAGAGATAATCTCCTCAGAGTTCCTCTTTCCAGTTTTTTAATGACCTTTTAATCTTGAATAAGGTTGGCGCTTATTGAATATGCACAGCTTTGTTTGGCTTTGACAGAAACATAATATGTTTTAGGGTCCTCTTTGGAATTTTAAAGCATTAGTTGGCCATCGAAAGACCTCTGGCCATAGTTGTTTTCATCAGGAAATTAGTTGTGACTAATGTATATTTCAGCACAATTAGCATTGTTGTCGGATAGTTCTACTAGGATAAATCCCTTCTTTCTTGTTTCGTAGCCATAGTAAGCCATCGAATCCTTCATCAAGTAATCCTTTCGAGCAATGCCATCTTATAAATGAATGAAATTTTGACTGACCTCGATGATGAAATCAATCACTTGCCCGACTGGTTCTTTCGAGTAAACGAATATTAACAAATCACACTGATCACATCTGCTTTTTTGAAACTGAGCACCATCTATTTTGAGATAAAGACTTTCCAAAAAATACAGCCTATCTATTGAAGATGAAAAATCCTTGTCATTTAATGACATTTAAACAACTTCTTTCCTGTTGCTTTAGACAACTTTGACGAGGAAGTAAAGATTAGCCCTTGTGGTCAAAACTATGTTGGTATCTACCTTATTAATGAGGTGATAAGAGAATTTTTTTATCGGAAGTTAGGTAGACTCAGCTGTGCTTTTGTATCCAACACCATCAGGAAGAGAAATAATAGAACCCAGCTTCTGGACAATGAACTTGATTTTAACATTTTAGGATTTTTGGATCCTTCCTTCCTACCAGTGATCCAGATTTCCAGCAACAAAGATTGAGAAAGTGCTAGAATCATGATTCTGGCAGTTATCGGCAATGTTTTATTTACTCAAAATATATCTTTCGTCGTCATTTTCCTTGTGAGCAAAAGACAGCATTTTATCACAAAGTACCATCTTGTAAGCAAACTTGCTGAACTCATCATGAACGACCATGACTTCATAATCTTATTTTTCTGGCAAAACGGTGTACAAACATTTTCCCTCTTCGACAATAAGGTTAGTTAGTTCTCCTAATTTAAGCAACTAACAGTGATCTTCTTTTTTTGAATGAAATACACTCGTCACTTAAATTGATCTTGAAGAGGAAGGATTTCTGATTTTGACATAGGCCTTCCGATCAAAGAAGTTTTATATTGTGATGTTACCTCTGTTTGATAGGTCAGGAAGTTTTTCCTCTGAACAGACCCAATTATCATTGAGAAGGCAAGAGTGTAAGGCTCCTGAAGCTTTGAAGTTGTAGTAAATCTGACCCTGAATAGGGATGATCTCAAATATTTCAAATTGATTGGGAGCAACTATTGCTTTAAACTCGACATCCTCACTCAAGGTAATGAAGCTGTACTGTTCGTTGTCCTTGATGATTGGCTGAACAATTATGGAGAAGGTGGCAAAGTCATTGCCATGAATGACAATCACAATGGGATCATCGAGCAATTTATCGGTGATTTCAACTAATGAGCCATTGATGATGCCTTTGCTTTGTCTGAGTTATTAGTCGCTGGGGACATTTCTAAAGAGAAAAGCATTATAAGTTCCGAAGAGGGTATTCAGGTGGATCCTGACCTTTTTGATAAGAGGATCTTTACAAACATACTTGTAAACTTTCATTTGTTCTTTCATGATTGTCGATTCCATTGGCTTCCCTTCTCTCAAAAATTACACCCTTTGCCCAACTGTGAATTCAACAGCCGAAAAACTTTTTTTGTCATCAACATTGTTCATCACAACCACCACAAGCAAATTTTGTTAGACATCATTGACGTTACTGAATAAAGAGTGAGGGAGCTGGACATTATAGGTGTTCTTTTGACCGATGTTTCCAGCAGTATAGTCTATCTTAGTTGTCAGCTATGTGAAATTTTAGCCCATGCAAATGTATTCAGGCTTGTTGCAGGCTCTGAACTATACTTTGATCTTACCTGTAACTGATACTTCGTTGAAAGTAAATTATAATGAGTCTGCTTTGCTGGCATTAATTGTTCCAAATTTACCAATATTGAAAAATGCTTTTTTTTGCTTCTCAATTTACAAAAACTCATAAATGTTTTCATGCAGTTAGAGTGGCTTAGCACTGTCTCTCCCCTCAAACTCAAGAGCAAAGGTGGAAACTCTATCAGCCGAAAATACCTCCATGTAAAGACCTTAAGGCATAATACTTTCAGCTTCTTCTTTAGTGATGAGGTATTGAATATCTCCCAGGTACATGGCTGGTTTGAACTCGGTCACTGGTTCTTTTTTATTCAAGTCTTTATAAAGAGTGGTGTAGAGGTCGCCTGCAAACGTTGACATCCTGAGAACGTATTCATCGTAGGGATAATGGCTATTGTTATCTTTGAAGTTGACATGGTACATGTACCTCTCTTCAGTCTCAAGGTATTAATATACTTTGCTGTCAAGAAGTATGTCGTTATGTGTTGTGTTCACGATCTCGCATCTCATCGTGTAGATGGTTTCAGTTACTCCATATAAAATCAAATTCATACTCAGATCCTTAATTTCGTCCCTGAAAAGATAGACTCCTTCAGCATCTTCCCATAGCGGAAAACTCTTAAAGTTGTAGTTGCTGCTCGAAGGCTGAGAGTCGACTCCAAAAGTGCCGTACATTTTGATCCTGTCAAACACATATCTTCTCGTGAGTGGTTTGATAATGA
>Ga0100385_1000930_pt1 | contig 31788 bp, 20 predicted proteins | sample CryGeymeta201509_FD_81543 | JGI IMG/M metagenome (GOLD analysis project Ga0100385, IMG submission 81543) | Groundwater microbial communities from Crystal Geyser aquifers in Utah, USA - Crystal Geyser metaG 2015-09 | ecosystem: Environmental > Aquatic > Deep subsurface > Groundwater | place: USA... | reverse complement strand
GTATGGATGGTACGACACCCGTCGAATACGAGGCTATCGACGATACGACCATTCACGCCAAATACGCCAACGGCATGAAACTCATAATGCGCCTATCGGGTTTCAAAGGCGAAGGCGACTGGTCTGCCGGCCTGGGCACCTGCCCGATCCGCTTTGAGGGCGAAGACGGTTGGGTCGAAGCTGGCGACAACAAGAAGATCGTCGCCAGCAACCCCGCGTGGCTGGCAGGCAAGCAAGTCGATCAACTCGCCGGGACCAATCCCCTCGACCATGCGCGCAACTTCCTCGACTGCGTCAAAAGCAGAGCGCAACCGTCCTGCAATTCCAGCGTGGCGCGTTACGCCCACCTCACCTGTTTCGCTGCCGCCGCCAGCTGGAAAGCCGGGCAAAAAATTACCTTCGACCCGCAAAACCCAATCCTGCCGGACCACGACGAAACCAACTCCCTGCAGGGCTACACCCGCCGGGCACCCTATACGATTTAAACTTCCCGCTATTGCTTCCAATCAGTTTGATGAAAAAATACATTTCTTTCTTCGTCATCGCCCTGGCCAGCAGTGGCTTCGCGGCTGACGCCCCGCAAACTATCGGCGACTTCGGCCCGACCGGACTGGAAGTCTATGCGGAAAAAGACCTCAGCCTGAAAATTGCCTCGGTTCTGCCGGGGTCGCCCGCCGAGGGCAAACTCAGTCAGGGCCAATTCATCACCAGCATCAACGGACAACAGCTCCCGTCCGGGCTGATGGAGCAGCGCCGCTTTCTGGCCCGACAGATCTCCGACGCCGAGGCCAGCGACGGCGTGCTCCAGTTGAATACCAAAGCCGGCAAAACCGTGCGCCTGCAATTGAAAGTCCTCGGGGCCTACAGCGAGACCTGGCCGGTGAACTGCCCCAAGACCGACGCCATCATCCGCGCCCATGCCGACCACCTGGCGGGCCTTGCGGCTGCAGGTGGCCTGCGTTCGCACAACATGACCGACGCACTCGGCATTCTGGCCCTGCTCTCGACCGGCGAGGACAACGACCTCGCTGTGGTGCGCGGGATTTACCGCGACCGGATGCAAGCATACCAGTCCGGTAAAATTGGTGCGCACAGCTGGCACAACGGTTACTCCGGCATCGCGGTTTGCGAATATTACCTGCGCACCGGCGATCAATCCGTCATGCCCTACATCAATGAAATTTGCGAAGCCGCCCGTAAATGGCAGGTCAACGGCGGATGGACCCATTGGGCGACCAGCGTAAACCCGCAGTATGTCGGCGGGGGCCTGCTGAATGCCGCCGGCACCAACCTGCTGACCACGCTGCTGCTGGCACGGCAATGCGGTGCCGAGGTCGATGAGCCTACCCTGCAGGCGGCCCTGCGCTTCTTCTATCGCTTTGTCGGCCACGGATCCAACCCCTACGGCGACCACCGCGGCGAGTCCGGCTACGGCAGCAATAACGGCAAAACCGAACAAATCGCCGCCGCCATGCAAGTGGCGACCCACTCCGATCAGCCGGCGATCTACGCCCTCGCGCGCGACAAAGCAGCCATCTCCACATTGTATGCCTATCCTTACATGCTGAACGGACACACCGGCGCGATCGGCAACATCTGGTATGGTCTCACCGCCGGGCTTATGCGTGAACAGGCCCCCGCGTTGTATCGCAACTGGTTCGACCAAACCCACTGGTATTACGAACTCTCCCGCCGCCACGACGGCTCCTTTGAAATGAGCGGCACCGGCCGCTACGATCAGGAGAGCTACGGTCGCGCCAGCATCCTGGGCCTGACCGCCCCGCGCCGCGCACTACAGATCAACGGTGCGCCAAAATCCGAGTTCGCCCAGGCACTCACCCTACCGCAACAGCCTTGGGGGAAACCCGCCGACCTCGCCTTCCTGCGGACTGAAGGCGGACCTGCCTACCAGCCACTCTCGCCCATCCCGCACCTCGAATTCCAGCAAATCGCCACGGCATCCAGCGGGCAGTTGAAAGCTCTGGCCAGTCACCCGGAGCATGTTTACCGTCAGCAAGTGGCCGCCGCGCTGCGGCAGGAGGAACATCTCCATCTGATCGAAGCCCTGCTCGAATCCGACGACCCCTTTGCCCGCCACACCGCCTGCCTCGCCATCAACCAGTATGAACCCTGGCAAATGCGCTACAGCCAGGGCTGGCTCAGTGGCAAATCCATCGCGCCGGAACAGTTCACCGAGTCCATGTTCGCCAGCCTGATCCGGATGCTGCGCGATCCGGAGGAATCCCTCTGGCTCAAAGACCAGAGCATGATCGCGCTGGCGCAGGCGTCTCCGGCGCAGGTCATGGCCCAGCTGGACCTAATCCTTCCCTGGCTGGAGCAGCGCGAGGAATGGTGGTTGAATGAATCCGCACTGTTCGCCCTCTTTCCCGCACTGGAAACCGAGGCGGGTTGCCAGCGGCTACTGCCGGCCATCGGCAAAATGATGACGCAAAATGTGCATACCAAAAGCAGGGGCACCTTCGATTACTTTATCGGGCGCAATATTCACAAGATCCCCGCCGCTGCAAAGCCCATGATTGCCGACACCCTGAAACAGGTCTATGCCGACACTCCGCGATTGCCCTCGCCCGAAGGTGAAATGAACCTCATCGGCATCACCAGTTTGCATTTAACCAGCCACCTCCAGTCCTTGCTCGCGATCGAGCCATCGATGGCCCCAGCCATGGCAGCGCTCAGCGCCCAGCGCCTGGAGGACCTGCGTGACCGGGAAAAGGGCATGCACATCGATGCCCTGATTGCCGCCGCGCAAAAGCTGGACCAGGCCGGGCGCAAGCAGGTCGGCGACGTTCTCAGCAAACACTATCGCCGCATGATTTTCGAGGAAAACGCTGAACTGCTGCACCCCGAATACGACGGCGGGGTGAAGCGCTACATCAACCCGCTCAACAAGATCCTCGCGATTGATGAACTGGCCGGCCAGCCCAGCTGGGAACTGCTCGACAACAACAGCTCCGGCCAGCAGGAGTGGCTCGTCACCGCCTTCAAGCCTGAGGAGCAGCGTGCCCCCAAAGAAATGAACCGCTACCGCCCCGTCACCCTGCCCGCGCACCTGCAGGACTGGTTCAGCCCCGGGCACGACACCCGCAACTGGAAGCCCCACCAGTTCAAAGCCGGCCGCACTGCCCCTTTCAGCCACCGCGATCAGCCCGCCTGGAAAACCGCGCTGGGTGAAGATGCCGGCGAGGTCATCCTCATGCGCAAGACCTTTGAACTGGACGATGTGGACTACAAACTCTTTCGCCTGGTGACCTACACCCGTCAGGGCTACGAAATCTACATCAACGGGCAAAAAGTCGAATCGGTTAAAAACCGCACTAAGAACTGGAACCCGCGCATCAGCTACTCCGATAAGAACAACCAGCTGCGCGAAAGCCTTAAACCCGGCACCAATGTGATCGCTGCCAAGAGCTTCCTGCAATACTTCCGCGGCAAAGAAGGTGACCTCGAAGTCTATCTGGAAGGTCTGCGTGAAATGCCCCGGCCCGAATAGCCGAACTGTGGCGGACCTCCTCGCGGCTGCCGTGGCGGTCGAACAACCCGGAACACATCGTTGGAGCAGTGCTCTATCCTGTCCCCCGCTAAGTGGATGCGGAGCGTTCCGCGAGAATCACGCCTGGCATTGACGCCGAGAATCACGCCTGGCATTGACGCCGGTCAAAAAACAAATCCATATAGACCAATGATCGCACTGTCCACCCGCTCCGTTTTTTACTCGCTGGCCTGCTGTGCACTGTTCAGCACCCCCCTGTTGCTTTCAGCTGCGGAGGACAGCACCCTAAAAGCTTCCAGCCAGGTCATCCAGCTGCCGGGCATCGAGATCGATGCCGAAAAACGCATCGTTGATGTGAGTTCAAAAGTCAGTCTGACCGAGGGCCTGCTGGAACTGATCGCCTGCACCGAAGGCACCAAGGAGCACGAAGCCATCGTCCGCATCAACGCAATGCCAATCCATGTGCACACCGCGTTGCTGCTGATCGGTGCCCGCAACGGCACGCCGGCGATGCAGCAACCGATCGATGAAGCGGGCACCCGCTGGCGGCACTACCGTCCGAGCGGCGACCCCATCGCCGTTTCCCTGCTGGTCAAGGATGACAGTGGAGAAATCGTCGAGCGGCCCATCAGCGACTTCATCAAACGCGCCGAAGAAGATCCTTATGCTCAAGGCATGGCCTGGCAACAACCGATCACGGATGAGGAAAAGCAGGAGAAATTCCCGGACGTCTTCCTCTTCACCGGCTCTCATCTGATTGATACCAAAGATGGGGGGAAACAATACCTGGCCGACCAAAGCGGGCACGTCATTACCATTTCCACCTTTGGCGATGAGCTGCTCGGCCTGGCCGACGTCCAAAGCCGCGACAACGGTGAACTCATCTGGGAAGTGGATGATACCCACCTGCCCCCGCTCGACAGCGAGGTGAAACTGCGCCTGCGCCCCCGGGCGAGGTAGTCCGGGGTTGATGATCCCTGCCGGGATTCGGGAAACACACCCGTCGCCGGCGGGAGTGATCCCCACCGGGAATTAACATCGCATGGCCTTCTTTTTCAGGGCGGGTGGCTTCCGGCTTGCGCTTCAGTGCTGGGCTGACAAGCTGCGTGAGATATGTCAGCAAAGCCGTTCACATTCATCTGCGGGGATGACGATTACCTGGTTTCCGAGCGGGGCAAGGCCTGGTTTGCCGCGCAGACGCAGGACTTGACGGACGATCTTTCCAAAGAGGTGGTGTCGGGGCGTGCGGGCAATGTGGCGGAGGTGGCGGAGGCGGTGAACCGCTTTCGGACTGCGGTGCAGACGCTTTCACTGTTTGGCGGGCGCAAAGTGGTGTGGCTGCGGGATGTGAATTTTCTGGCCAATGATAAGACGGGCAATGCCCAGGGCACCTTGGACTTGCTGGATGATTTGAAGTCGGTGCTGGCAGATCTGGACCCGGCGGCGGTGGGGGCCTTGATTACCGCGCAACCGGTTTACAAGGTGCGCAGCTTTTACAAGTGGTGCCAGAAGGTGGCGGAGTTTACTTTACTCGCGGGCGGCAAGGATGCAGCGGAGACCGGTGCGCGCCTGATCGTGGACGAGTGCGGCCAGGCAGGGGTCAAGATCAGCCGCGATGCGGTGCAACTGCTGATTGGCAAGGTCAACGGCAACACGCGGCTGATCGTCGAGGAAACACGCAAGCTGTGCACTTTTGTGGCGGGCAGCAGCGAAGCGATCGACGAGGCACTGGTCAACGCGCTGGTGCCGAACTTCGGCGAGGGTGATTTTTTCGAAGCAGCGGATGCCTTCTTCTCTCTTAAACTGGAATGGACGCTGGATGCACTGCGGCGTCATTTTTTCACCAACAACGAGGCGCGTCCGCTGCTGGGCAGTTTGCAGGGGCGCAACCGTTTGATCCTCCAGTTGCGGGTCTTACTGGATGCGGGCGCGATCCGGCGCGGGGTGAACCAGTCGGATCTGGCGGCAGCGGCGAAGACCTACCAGCATCATTTCGGGGGGAGCGAAGAGAAGCAAAATCTTAATGTATTCACCCAAAACCCGTGGTATTTAAACCGTTTGGCGGAGACGGCGGCGCGGGTGCCGCTGAAGAAGCTGATCGATTTCCAGCTGGCTTTTGCGGATGCGTTTGAGGGCATCATCGAGCGGCCCAACGAGCAGGGCGAGATCTGCCGGGAGATGGCGATCCGTTGCCTCTCCTGAGCAAGTATAGTCTTGCCCAGAGTATCTGATTCTGTGAGATTTTTCGTGCTACATGCTTAAGCACAATATCTTTCATCAGCGACACGACCGGGGTTATTTTGCGCTTTTCGGGCAATTTGAAGGGGTCTTGATCTATCTGGCCCTGAGCGCGGTGATGGTGCTCTTTTTTTTGCTCACCGGGGAGTTTCTCCGTGGCGCCTCGCTGTTGCCGCCGCTGGCGGTTGGGCTGGCGGTGCTGGTGGGCTTGCGCTACCGCCTGGCGGGGGCGGCTACAGCCGGGGCGATCGCAGTAGGCATTTTTTGTATCGCCTATATTTTCGGCTGGGGAGTGCTGCCGGAGCAGGGACTTTTTTTTAGTCTGGGCTGGGTCTTTTTGATCTATTTGTTTTCATTCTGTGCGTCGTCAGTGGTGGGCTACCACATCAAGCAGCACGAGCGTTCGCAGCAACGGGAGAACATGCTGAGACTGGCGCTGGATCATGCCCACATCGGTTTCTGGAGCCTTGAATTTCCAAGTAAAACCTTCAGCTGCGATGCCAACTGGTATCGCCTGCTCGGCATGGATCATTTGTGTGAAGCCAAGCCGCTCGAAATCTGGCGCCAGCGGATACACCCGGATGATGAAGGACGCCTGAATGAGGGATATCGGAAATATCTGGAAACCGGCACAGGCACCATCCAGAGTGAATGCCGGGTCCGTAACGCGGAAGGCGATTATATCTGGGTGCAGGAACGGGCCCGGGTGGTGGAATTTTATCCGGATGGTTCGCCCAAGCGGATGATGGGCACGACACAGCACATCTCCGAGCAGAAGAAGATTGAGATGGATCTCAAGCAGGCCAAGGAGAATGCGGAAGTGGCGAATTCCGCCAAGAGTCAATTCATCGCGGCTATTTCGCATGAGATCCGGACGCCACTGAATGCGATCATCGGCTTATCGAGTTTTCTGTCTGAGAGCGAGTTGGAAGAGGAAGAATTGGACATGGCGCAGACCATCCACAGCAGTGGCAGTAACCTGCTGATGCTGGTGAATGACCTGCTCGATTTCTCAAAAATCGAAGCCGGGCACCTCGATCTGGATGTGCAGGAATACCCGCTGCTGCATCTGATGGAGGATTGCGTCAAACTCTTCAACCTGCGGGCGAGTGAAAAGGGCATCGCCTTGACTCTGAATTTTGACGAAACTCTGCCGGATTATGCGCTGGGTGACATGCAGCACCTGCGCCAGGTGGTGCAGAACCTCTTGTCCAACGCGATCAAATTTACGGATCAGGGGGGCGTGGAGTTGCTTGTGCGCCGGGTCGAGTTGAGTCAGCTAAGTGAGGCGCGTCAACCGGACCCGCTGGAAGTCATCGGCTTTCTGGATCAGCCGGATCATGAATATCTGGAAGTCCGGGTGCGTGACACCGGCATTGGTATTGCCAAATCGCAGCAGCACTTACTCTTTGAGGCCTTCAGCCAGGTGGATGCCTCGTCGAAACGCAAGTATGAGGGGACCGGGCTCGGACTGGTCATTTGCAAGCGACTGGTGCAGGGAATGGGAGGCCGAATCTGGGTGGATAGTGAGCTGGGTAGAGGCGCGGAGTTTGGTTTTATCGTGAGAACGAAACTGTTCAGCGACCGGATTTGCCAAGCGATGGATGATGAGGCCACAGCGGCGGATTGGACCGACCGCTTTGCGCTGGAACATCCCTGCGATCTATTGATCGTCGGCCCTAAAGCTGCCACAGATCCGCTGGTGGCGGCCTGCCGCAAGCTGGGCTATGCCCCGCACCGCAGTGAGGACTATGCCCTCAACGGCAACGCCTACCGGCGCCGGCACTACCGGATAATTTTTGTCTGGATGGAAGCGACGGGGCAGGCGCTGGAACTGGTCCGCAAGATCCGATTGGACAAGATCCGATTGGACAGCCATGTTCAGCGACCGGACTCGCTGGTGGGCTTACTGCCGGACGGCAGCGGGCTATCGCCGGAGAACTGTCGCCTCAGCGGGTTGCAACGCGTGATTCAGGGAGAACCGCTTGAGCCCGCCATGGTGGCCCGACTCATTCGCGAAGAGCTACTGCCGCGCGGTTAAAGGCACTCACCAGGGCACGCAGGCCGGCCAGTTCGATATTGGCATCAATGCCGCAGCCGAAGTAGTGCTTGCCGTTGGCGTGCCGAATCTGGATGTAGGCGGCTGCCTTGGTCTTTGAACCGCCTCCGATTGAGTGTTGCCGGTAGTCAAGCAGGGTGAAATTTTTCCAGCTATTTTGGTCGAGCGCATCGACAAAGGCGCTGATAGGGCCGTTGCCGGTGCCGGTGATTTGCAGCGGCTCGCCCCGCATCGTGATCTCCGCCTCAACGCGGACTTCGCCGCTTTTTGAGAAATCCTCCCGGTCAATAGCGAGGATATTGAGCGGGCTGGTGAGGTTCACATATTCGCGCAGGAACACGGCATGCACTTCCCCGGCGCTGAGCTCGCGGCTGAGCTGATCGGCGGCGGTGTTGACGACATTACCGACCTCGGGGTGCATGGCCTTGGGGAGCTCCAGCCCGAAGTCGCGCGAAAGGATGTAGGCGACGCCGCCCTTGCCGCTCTGGCTGTTGATGCGGATGATGGCCTCGTAGGTCCGCCCGATGTCCTGAGGGTCAATCAACAGATAGGGCACTTCGAAGCGCCCGGACGAATCTTTGGCGCGCAGGTCCATGCCCTTTTTGATCGCGTCCTGATGTGAACCGGAAAATGCGGTGAAGACGAGATCCCCGGCGTAGGGGTGCCGCTCATGCACCGACATGCGGGTGACGCGTTCGTAAACAGCGCGGACTTCATCCAGCTGACTGAAGTCGAGCCCTGGGTCGATGCCCTGGGTATAGAGGTTCAGCGCAACGGTGACGAGGTCGAGGTTGCCGGTGCGTTCACCGTTGCCGAAGAGAGTGCCTTCCACCCGGTCGGCCCCGGCCAGCAGACCGAGTTCGGTGGCGGCAACGCCGGTGCCCCGGTCATTGTGCGTGTGCAGGCTGATGATGGCCTTGCGGCGCTCCTGCATGTGACGGCAGAACCACTCGATCTGGTCGGCATGCACATTGGGGGTAGCCATCTCAACCGTGGCGGGAAGGTTCAGGATAATGGGCGCGTCCTCGGTGGGGCCCCACACGTCCATCACGGCTTCACAGACTTCCAGCGCGTAGTCGGTCTCCGTATCGGAAAAACTCTCGGGTGAGTATTGCAGCCGCACTTTAGTGCCGGGAATTCCGGGCACGAGGCTCTTGACCAGCTCGGTGCCCTCGACCGCAATGGCTTTGATTTCGGCCTTGCTCTTGCCGAAGGTGACGCGGCGCTGCAGCGGCGAAGTGGAGTTGTAGAGATGCACGATGGCGGCAGGCACACCCTCCAGACTCTCGAAGGTGCGGCGAATCAAATGTTCACGCGCCTGCACCAACACCTGCAGGGTGACATCCGCCGGGATGCGCTGTTCCGCCACCAGACGGCGGATGAATTGAAACTCGGTGTCGCTGGCCGAGGGGAAACCGACTTCAATTTCCTTAAAGCCGATACGCACCAGCATGTCAAACAGCTCCAGCTTCTCCTCGACGTTCATCGGGATGGCCAGAGCCTGATTGCCATCACGCAGATCGACGCTGGCCCAGATCGGGCAGCGATCGAGCACTCTGCCCGGCCACTGGCGGTCCGGCAGGTCGATCGGAGGGAAGGGGCGGTATTTGGTGATGTTATCTTTCTGCATGGCGTGAATATTTGCCAGCATTGACGGCTGCACCCTGCTGTCAAGTGTGCGAACCCGCGCCTGACTTGAGTCTTGTTTGTCCCGCCGACTTCGCTCAACTTATCACCCTGTGGCAAGTGAACATACAGCTTTATCCGGGCGGACGATCATTCTGGGAGTGACCGGTTCGATTGCCGCCTTCAAGGCGGCCGATCTCACCAGCCGTTTGACTGAGGCAGGGGCTGCGGTCTATCCGGTGCTGACGGCCAATGCTGCGCGCTTTATTTCACCGCTAACGCTGCAAACTCTGGCGCGCAACCCGGTTGCCACCGATTTATGGCAGGAGGAAAAAGACTGGCAGCCGGGGCACATTGATCTGGCGGACCGTGCAGACCTGTTGCTGGTAGCTCCGGCGACGGCGCATTGCCTCGCACTGTTTGCCCAGGGCCTGGCCCCGGACCTGCTCTCCTCAATCCATTTGGCCACCCTGGCACCGGTCATGCTGGCTCCGGCCATGAACGGGAAAATGCTGGAACACCCCGCCACCCAGTCGAATATACACACCCTGACCGAACGCGGTTACCGTTTTATCCAACCCGATGCGGGCATGCTCGCCTGCGGCTATGAAGGTAAGGGCAAACTTGCCCCGGTGGATAGGATCGTGGACGAGGTCGCTGCGTTTTTCGCGCGCCTAAGCTAAAATGGAGCACGGCGAGTCCAGATTCCGAGAACCTGAGCCTAACACCAGGCGTGCCGAGGGGCTTAAACATCGAGTGCTTGAGCCAGGCGAGAGTTTTGGCAATTTTCGGGTCGTCAAATGTCTCTCTGCCGGGCTGGTCGCCAATTACTATCATATGCAGCATATTCGTGATTTTCGCGATGTGACGGTGGGAATCCTACACGACAAGGCGGGCAGGGACCCACAGTTGCTGCGACGGTTGCTGACACTACAGAAAACACTCAGGAACTTTGAGCATGAGGGGATCCCGAAAATTTCCGACTGCACCAGGATCGAGGAGCAACTCTGCATCGTTCTCGAACCTGTCGGCGGGCAAAGTTTGAGCCAGTATTTTCAAGCGCACGCCACACCCGGCCAATCCGGGATCGGGCTGGAGGCGAGCACCCGCATCCTGGCACAATTGCTGGGCCTGCTGGGCTATGCGCACAGCCAGGGCATCGATCACCGTGATCTCGATACGGATATGATTCTGGTCCAGGAGGACGGCTCGCTCCGGGTGCTGGGGTTCGGGATCAAGGCTGCCCTGGGCACGCAGGTCTTTGATTCCATCGTATCCGCTTCCGTTTCCCCGCTGGTTTCGAATAACTTGCCACATCGACTCAATTCATTCGATGTGATGAGTCCCGAATACAAGCAGGGGATTACGGAAGATTTCCGGGTCGATATCTTTTGCGCGGGGACGATTGGCTATTGGTTGCTTACCGGGCGCAAAGCCAACCGCAACCAGTTGGAGTTGCCCAGCACCCTGCTCGAAGAGCTATCCGCGCAATGGGACGTTTTTTTTAAAGGTCTGCTCGAACGGAGCCAGGAGCAGCGTTATCAATCCTGCCGGGTCGCCCTGCATGCGCTCAAAGACAGCGATGCCAAACACGACGCCGAGCGGGCGGGATTTATTCAACGCCAGATCGACCGCATCCCGGTGCCCCGCTATATCCTGGAGCGGGGTGAATTTGCCGCCCGGGTCTATCGGCTCTCCCTGATCGGGATTGTCGGGCTAACGCTCACCGCGTTGACCGCTTTTTTCGTGAAGGTCAGTTTTATGCCGGAAGTGGACTACCGCAAAGATGTGGCTCAACTCGCGACGGAGGGCCAGGATCCGCATTTGATCGTGGAGGTGCGGCCGGTGGTTTCCAAGCTCGAGTTTTCCGGCTTCAATGAGAGCTTCATCACCAATAACGGTCGGCTCGCGCTGCGGGTGGTGCAGGGAGAGTATAGGTTGCGGGTTTCCGCGCCGCAACATGTTGAACAAGTCGCCATAGTGACGATTGACGGCCGCAATAGAAGTCTGCCCCAAACAATCCGTTTTGATTTGCTGCCTGCCTGGAGCGATCTCCAGGTCCGCTCCGAGCCGCTGGCAAATATTGCCGTGATCGATGCAAGCGGCGTAAAGACCGAGCTTGGCGCGACCGACGGCGACGGTGAATTCAGTCTGCAACAAGGGCTTGTCGCCGGCATCTATCAGGTGATCGTGACCAAGCCGGGTTACGCGCCGGCGATGCTGCAGGATCAGGCACTTATTCAGGGCGAAGTCACCGAAATCGAAGCTCCGCTGACTCCCCTGCCCGCCAGCCTCACCATCCGAACCCGCCCACCCGGCGCCAGCATTCGCCTCAACGGCACGGAAGTCGGGATTTCACCAGTCGTATTGGAAGGCATTGCCCCGGCAGCACCATACCTGATCGAGGCGCAGCTCGGGAGCTACCGCCCGGCGCTGCAAAGCGTCGCGGTCAAACCGGGGCAGGATATCGTGGTCGATCTGGGCGATCTCGTGCTCAAGACGGCAGAGCTCGAACTGGTGGCGGATTTTGCCGGCCTGACCGAAGAGCAGGCCCGGCCCTTGCTGCCCGACATCCGGGTGCTGCTGGGCGGTCAGAGCTATCCTTTGGATGCTGCCGAGTTACAATACATTCCGGAGGGCGACTATACGGTGCAACTGGAACACCCCCGCTACGTCTCCACGCCCCAGACCATCCGTTTGCAGGATCAGCAGGTGCAGCAACTGCGCTTTACCCTGACACCGCGCCCCGGGCAGGTGCGGCTCATCCTGCCGTCGGCACTCGAAGCCCAGATCCGTGTGAACCAGCAAAGTATCCGCTGGGAAAACGATTGGATCGAGCTCCCGGCCAATCAGCCAGTTGAATTCCAGTTGCAGATAAAGGATCATTTAACCATGGTAAGGACTTTAAATCTCCAGCCGACCGAGAAATTGGTCTGGGAAGTCCAGCCCGTGCCCATTCCAGGGCCGGTGCCCGGACAGGATTGGGCCATGCCGTGGGTTGGCTTTGAGCTTGCGTGGATCCCGCCGGGAAGCTTCCGGATGGGCAGTCCCATGCTGGAGCAGGGGCGCTTGCCGAATGAAGGGGAGCAGACAGAGGTGATCTTCACCCGTGGTTTCTGGGCGGGTGTTCACGAGATGACGCAGTCCGGATTCCGGGAGATCATGGACCAAATGCCAGCTGAGTTTGGTGGACCCAAACACCCGGTTGACCGGGTCAGCTGGCAACTCGCCCAGGCTTTTTGTGAGGCATTAACGGCGCGCGAGGCAGCTGCCGGCAGGTTGCCGGCGGGCTATGTATATCGTTTGCCGACCGAAGCCGAGTGGGAGTATGCCGCCCGCAGCGGCAGCAACACACCCTTTCATTTCGGTGAACGCGCCGATACCAGCTGCGGCAATTTCCGTGGCGTCTATCCCCGCCAATTTGATGCCGGCCAAGCTTCGACCGAGACCTATGGGACGGAACCGGTGGGCAGCTATGCCCCGAACGCCTTTGGACTCTACGATGTGCACGGCAATGTCAGCGAATGGACGCTGGACGCCTATAACGGCCGCCTGCCCGGTGGGCGCTTAACCGATCCGGAGCCGCGCACCGGCGGTGCTGGACGCTATACCCTGCGCGGCGGAAGCTGGCAGGATTTCGCGGTGCGCGTCCGCTCGGCAGCCCGCTCCGAAGCAGGCATCCATACCGAGAGCAACGCCATTGGCTTGCGCATTTTCCTCGCGCCCGTAAAGGAGCAAAGATAAGACCTGCGCTGCATGCGTGGACTGTCACAGATCCTTGAAAGATGCGTCAGAGGTCAGCAGGCAGAAGGGCAATGATCCAGGATAAATTTGTGCGGTGAAAGGAAAATCATTTTACCCGTCCATGACTGAAACCTTGCTATGGAAAAACACATACTCATCACTGGCGTCAGCTCCGGACTCGGACACGGGCTGGCCAAAATATATCTGGAGCAGGGGGCGACCGTTTACGGCTGCAGTCGGCGCAAACCAGCCGACCTGGTTGAAGCCGGGTTGAACTTTGCCGCGTTGGACCTGGCGGATGAAGCCACGGCCCGAGCAGCATTTGAAGCATGGATCGCAGGGATACGGCAGTTCGACCTCGTCCTGCTCAACGCGGCCAAGCTGGGCCAAATCCGCGACATGGCGGACACGCCGGTGGACGACCTGCGCACGACGATGGAGATCAACGTCTGGGCCAACAAATGGCTGCTGGATGTGCTCTTTACTGCGCAGTGCGAAGTCCGGCAGGTGGTGGCCATTTCCTCCGGTGCCGCCATTTCCGGCAGCCGCGGCTGGAACGGCTACAGTCTTTCCAAAGCCACCCTCAACATGCTGGTCAAGCTCTACGCCTGCGAGCGCCCCGACACGCACTTCACCGCGCTGGCGCCCGGCCTGGTCGATACCGCGATGCAGGACTACCTGACCAAGCTGCCGGCCGACGAACGCTTTCAACCGCTCGAAATCCTGAAAGCCGCTAAAGGCACCGACAAGATGCCCGACGGGGAAACCTGCGCCCGCAGGCTGATCAAAGCTTTCCCGCAGTTGCTGGAACGGCCCAGCGGCGAATATGCGGACATCCGGCAGCTGTGATTGCGTGAATGCTGGCGGGCGGGACGCACGCCAATCCCGGGGCGGTCCCGGGAGAGCGCGGCGTCCCGCCGCGCAGCATCGGCTTACTGCTCCACCAGCTCCCAGCCTTCGTGCTGGATCATGGGCTCGGCTTTTTTGAATTTCATTTCCTTTTCTTCCGGGCCCTTGCGGATCCTGACCACATCGTTACGCCCGATCTTCGGCAGCTCGCGGCGCACGGGTTCCAGTTTGGGCAGCTCGACTTCTTTCTTTGTGCTGTCTGGGGCAGCTCCCGATCCCGCCTGCGCGGCCGCAGCAGACAGCGCACTTGCCTGCGGGCTGCCGGTGCCCGGCCCGGCGGTTTGCGCCACCTGCGAGAGGCGCGCAAGCATTGAGTTGAAGGCCTCGGCCGAAGTGGCACTGCGGAAGACGGAATTACAAATCTCCGTGCGCACATTCTGCATCAGCTCTTCGAAGAAAGAGAAGGCCTCGCTCTTGTATTCGTTGAGCGGATCCTTCTGGCCATAGCTGCGCAGGTTCACGCTGCGGCGCAGTTCTTCCATCTCGGTCAGGTGGTCCTGCCAGCGGCGGTCGAGCGAGCGGATCACCAAAAAGCGCTCCAAGCCCACCAGCGCGGCTTTGTCTTCAAACTGTTCACGCTGGTCGTAGGCCTCGTTGATCTTGGCCAGAATGAGCTCGTGCTGCGCCTGCGGCGCGAGCGCCTGGATCTCCTCCGCCTTCAGCGCGATCGGGAAGTAGGCATTGAGCCAGCCCATGAAACGGGGCAGCGCTTCGCTGTCGCTGCCCTTTTCGGCATCCAGCAGATTGAGCCGCTCCTCGATTTCCTCTTCGATCATCTCAAACAGAATATCACGCGGCGTCTCCGAGTGAATCGCCTCGTTGCGCAGGCCGTAGATCACCTCGCGCTGGGTATTGAGTACATCGTCAAATTGCAGCAACCGCTTGCGGATGGAAAAGTTCTGCTGCTCCACCTTTTTCTGGGCGTTCTCAATCGACCAGTTGAGCATGGGGTGAGCCAGCTCCTCGTCCTCGCTCATCGATTTGTCGAGCACCTTGGAGATCGGTCCCGCATTGGCGAAGAGCCGCATCAAATCATCCTCGAGTGAGACGAAAAACTTCGACAGGCCGGGATCGCCCTGACGGGCACAGCGTCCGCGCAGCTGCCGGTCAATGCGGCGGCTTTCATGCCGCTCGGTGCCGATCACGTAGAGCCCGCCGACTTCCGGCACGCCCGCGCCCAGCTTGATGTCGGTGCCACGGCCCGCCATATTGGTGGCGATGGTAACGGCACCCATCTGCCCGGCATTGGCCACGATCTCGGCTTCCTGCTCGTGGAACTTGGCATTCAACACACTGTGCGCAATATTGCTGCGCTTGAGCATCCGGCTGAGCAGCTCCGAAGCCTCCACCGAGGCGGTGCCGACCAGCACCGGCTGGCCCGCCTGGTGCGCGGCCTCGATCTCTTTGACCACCGCATTGTATTTTTCGCGGCGCGTTTTATACACCACATCGTTGAGGTCCTTGCGGATGTTGGGTCGATGCGTCGGGATCACCATCACCTGCAGCCCGTAGATTTCACTGAACTCCGAGGCCTCGGTCTCCGCCGTGCCGGTCATCCCGGACAACTTTTCATACAGCCGGAAATAGTTTTGAATCGTGACGCTGGCGTAAGTCTTGGTCTCCTTCTCAATGGTGCAATTCTCCTTCGACTCGACCGCCTGATGCAGCCCGTCGGACCAGCGGCGGCCCGGCATGACGCGGCCCGTGTTTTGATCCACAATGTGGACCTTGCCGTTTTGCACCACGTATTCCTTATCGCGTTCATAGAGGCTATACGCCTTGAGTAACTGACTGATGCAGTGGATCCGCTCGCTGCTGGTCTGGAAGCGCTTCTCCGCCTCCATCTTGGCCGCCTGCTTCTGCTCCGCACTCAGGTCGCTGCGCTTGTCGATCTCGATAAACTCGGAGGGCAAATCCAGCAGCATGAAGGCATCCGGATCATCCGGACTGAGCAACACACGTCCCTTCTCCGTCAGGTCCGCCTGCTGCTGCTTCTCATCGATCACGTAGTAGAGTTCCTCCTTGAGCGCGTAGCGTTTCTCCTTGTTAAAGTCGCTGGCCATTTCCAAATCGAAGGCCTCCACCCTGCGGCGGATTTTAGGATTCTCATTCAAACGGTGGAACTGCTTGTTCTTGGGCATGCCCAGCTTAACCTGATAGAGCTTGATAATGGCGTCCTGCTGCGCCTCTTCCCCGGCACTCCCATCGTCGAGAGTCTTTTTGGCATCGGCCACCATCTGATTACAGAAGCTTTGCTGCTGCGAGACGAGCTGCTGAATACTGGGCTTGACCTGGTGAAAGGGCAGCGGGTTATCATTCTGCATCGGACCGGAGATGATCAGCGGAGTCCGGGCCTCATCCACCAGAATCGAGTCCACTTCGTCAATGATGCAGAAGAAGTGATCGCGCTGCACCTGATCTTCTTTGCGGCTGGTCATGCCATTATCCCGCAGGTAGTCGAAGCCGAACTCGGAGGCCGTGCCGTAGGTGATATTGCACGCATACATCTCCCGCCGGGTCTGCGGATCCATGCTGTTTTGGATACAGCCCACGGTCAGCCCCAGAAAGCGGAAGAGGTGCCCCATCCACTCCGAGTCGCGGCGGGCCAGGTAATCGTTGACCGTCACCAGTTGGCAGTTCCGACCGCTCAGTGCATTCAAATAAAGCGGGCAGGTGGAGACCAGGGTCTTGCCCTCACCGGTGGCCATTTCGGCAATGCGTTTTTCGTGCAGCGCCATCCCCCCGATAAACTGCACATCATAGTGCATCATCTCCCAGGGCAGCATGTGGTCGCAGACTTCATAGGACTTGCCGCACATCCGGCGGGCGGCGTTTTTAACGGTGGCAAAGGCCTCGGGCAACAAATCGTCCAGCGTTTCTCCCTGCTCATGCCGCGCCATAAACTCGCCGGTCTTGGCCTGCAGTTCAGCGTCGGAAAGCGACTGGTATTCGAGCTCAAGCGCATTGATCCGCTCGATGATGGGCTGACATTTTCTGATATATTTCTGGTAGTGCCGCCCGGAGAACTTTTTGAGAATTGTGTTGATCATAAGACAAAATTGCTGGGAACAATAAATAACCGCAGAGTTCCGGTTGCAGTGATGCACCCGCCCCGCGAAAAAATCTCAATCCTGCCAACACCCACGCAAACGGCAAGTGCGGAATTTCAACGGTGCACCATAAGTTGACAAAATTTTGTCACCATAATGTAACCAAAGCGCGCTTTCATTTTAAATGACTTTCTGTTTTCGTGCGCCACTCATTTTAAAATACTATGAACGTTCGCATCTTAAAACTTGTTTCGCTCAGCGTTCTCGCCACGGCGGGAGCTTCGCTTGCCTCCGCACAGATTGGGGAAACCCGCAGCACGCTGGAGAAATGGGTCGAGACCCGGCAAATCATCTCGCAGGAAAAAGCCGACTGGAAAGTGGAGCGCTCGATTCTGGGTGATACCATCACCCTCCTCAGCAATGAAATGGAGCGGCTCAAAAGCGCACTGGCAGAGTTGGAAGTCTCGGCCACAGCTGCCGACGAAGAGCGCACGACGCTGAACCAGGAGAAAGACCGCCTCTCCGGTGCCTCCGCCGTCATCGAGAGCAACATTGCGCAGCTGGAAACCCAGATGAAAGCCATCGTTAAAACCCTGCCACAGCCGCTGGTGGAGCGCATTAAGCCGCTGATCCGCCGCCTGCCGGAAGACTCCGCTGACACCAGTCTTTCCATCGGCGAGCGGGTGCAAAACATCGTCGGTATCCTGAGTCAGGCCGATAAATTTAACACGACCATCACCCAGACCAGCGAGTCGCGCGATATCGAAGGCGGCAAGACGGTCGAAGTCCGCACACTTTACTGGGGACTCGCCGCGGCCTATTATGTGGACGCTTCGGGCCAATATGCCGGCTACGGCTACCCGACTGCCGGGGGCTGGGAATGGCCCCGCCTCGACAGCGCCGGCGAAACCATCCGGCAGCTGATTGATGTGTACGAAGGCTCCGGAGAAATTCAGTTCGTCCAACTTCCGGCCCACATCAAGTAACCGCAAATTTCAGCTCAGATCATGCAAGCTTTACTCAAATCCTTTCTCACAGCAGCGCTCGCTGCCTGCTCCCTGTTTTTCTTCGCTGCCCCGGCTCAGGCCCAGAGCTTTCAAGCCGCCAGTGCTCAGGCCGAAAAAGACCTGCAAAGTGCACTGCAGGAACTCAGCGCGGTCCGTAACGACATCGCTAGGGAGAAAATTCCGCAGATCCAGCAAGTCACGACGCTGGAAGACGAAGTGCGGCAAAGGTCCGAGGAGCTCAACCGCCTGCGCCGCCTGCGCGATAATAAAGACCTGGGCCTCAATCGCCTGCGTGAACAGGTCGAGGGCATCAGGGCACAAAACGAATACACCGCCGGCTTGCTGGATGAGTTTGTCCGTTCCTTCGAAACCCGGATTGATTACAGCGAAGTCCAACTCTACGCCGCGACAGCGGAGGAGGCCCGCCTGGCACTGGATGATGCCGACCTGTCTCAAGCCGAACGCTTCGAGAAGCAAATGGCAGTCATCGGGGTGGCCCTCGACCGGCTGGAGCAACTCTCCGGCGGCTACACCTTTCCCGGCAAGGCCCTCAGCCCCGGTGGCGAGATTGAGAGCGGCACCTTCGCCGTATTCGGACCCTCCGTGTTTTTTGCCTCGGCTGATTCACCCCTGGCCGGTATCACGTTTAACAAGCTGAATGCCGCTGAAGCCGCGATTGCCATTCCCGGCGAGCAATTCATGGCAGGCATCCGCGACTTTGCCGAAAAGGGCGAGGGAATGATTCCCGCCGACCCCACCCTGGGCAAGGCACTTAAAATTGCGGAGGGCAGCGACACCGTGCTGGAACACCTGGCCAAAGGCGGCAGCGTCGGGAGCGTTATCCTCGGCCTGGGCGTAGTTTGCCTGCTGCTGGCAGCGTTCAAAACTTACGAAGTGACCGCATTCAAAACACCCGCTCCGGAAGCGGTGCAGAGTGTGATTACCTTTATCGAAAAGGGTGATACCGCCAAAGCCCACAGCGCAGCTTCCAGCATTTCCGGTCCGGGCGGCAGGCTGCTGGTTAAAGGCGTGGAGCATGCCGACGACAAGCGCGGCACACTGGAAGAAATTCTCTATGAAAAGATCCTGGCGGTGCGGCCAAAACTGGAGCGCTTCCTGCCATTCATCGCGCTGACTGCTGCGGCGGCTCCGTTGCTCGGACTGCTCGGCACCGTGACCGGGATGATCAAGACCTTCAACCTCATCACCATTTTCGGCACGGGCGATGCCAAAAGCCTCTCCTCGGGTATCTCCGAAGCACTCGTGACCACCGAACTCGGCCTGATCGTCGCGATTCCTGCGCTCATCATCCACGGCCTGCTCTCACGGATGGCAAAACAAAAACTGGGCAGTATGGAGCAGACTGCTGTCGGCTTTACCAATGGAGTCGTCGGCGCACGCGCCAAAAACGAGTCCGGAAATCGATAGTCCTGCGGACACGGCTTGCATCATGCTGGATGACATCATAGGTATTTGGTTGAGCGGCGGCTGGGTCATGATCCCGCTGGCCCTGCTGGCTATCCTGATTTACTCGAACGGGGTTCAACTGCTGCTCTTTCTCAGCAAGGGCAATGTCCAGCTCGGTAATGACAGCAAGTGGCTGGAATGGGTCTATGCCCCCGAAAAAGCCGAGGGCCGCGCCGGAGAAATCATCCGCTATGCAGAGGAAAATGTGACCACTTCCAAGCAAGTCCGCAATCGCTTCGATGAGGTGCGCCAGTCCATCATCGACGACGTCGAGCGGCGCACCAACTTCCTGAAAACTATGGTTGCCGCCGCGCCACTGATGGGTCTGCTCGGCACAGTAATCGGCATGCTCGGCACCTTCGCCGGGATCGCTCAGGGCGGTGGCGCTGAGACTGCCGGCATCGTCGCCGCCGGTATCTCCGAAGCCCTCATTACCACCCAGACCGGCCTCTTCGTCGCCCTGCCCGGTATCTTCCTCATCCTGATTGTCCAGCGCCGCAAGCACGCCGTCGAAGCCGCCCTGGCCCGGATCGAATCACTCATCCTCACCAAAATGGACCTGGACTGAGTTGTTGAGGGCTGACTCCTGAAATCCAATCGTTCGCACCTTCCACTTAATACGTTAAACCTTTCCTCCCAATGCGCCGCAACCTAGCTTCAGACGACCGCGATGATGTCGAGATCAACCTCTCGCCCATGATCGACATGGTGTTCATTCTCCTGATTTTCTTCATCGTAACCACCGTCTTCGTGGAAGAAACCGGCGTCGAGGTCAATAAGCCCGAGGCCGCCGCCGCCATCCAGCTGGAGAAGAACAGCATTCTGCTGGCCGTGACCGCCGACAATAAAGTCATCTATGGCGGACGCGATATCGGCGTCAGCGGCGTCGCCCCGATCGTCAAGCGTCTCACCCTGCAGGAAGATATCCCCGTGATCATCCAGGCTGACGAAGGGGCCAGCCACGGCGTCTTCGCCCGCGTCTATGGCGAAGCCAAACTCGGCGGGGCCAAATCCATCAACTTCTCCACCAAGCGCTAGACGGGGCTTCGCCCAGTTGACCAGTATTCGGTTCACCAGTTTTTAGTTCCAACCACCTTTCACGCGCCACCCGCGACTTTCCTCCACTTTTCCTCCTCGAAATGGCCAAGATCTACAATCCACCGAAACACCGGGCAGGCATGCGGGCAACCGGCACGCTGATCGGTATCGGTGTGAGTGCTTTATTGTTTCTGGCGATTCCCCTCACCCAGATCTTCACCCAATACGAGAAAGTGCCTGAGGAAATCGAGGCGATCGACATCGCCACGCCCCCACCGCCCCCACCGCTGGATGAGCCACCGCCGCCCCCGGAGCCGGAAGAGAAGGAGCCGCCGCCCGAACTGGATACGCCGCCGCCGCCCATCACGCTGGAACAACTCGACATGGTGCTCGACCCCGGCACTGGTGGTGCGCTCGCAGGTGATTTTGCCCTACCCAGCTTCGATGTCAGCAGCCAGGATCTCGGCGGGCTTGAAATCTTTGAACTCGGCGATGTGGACTCGCCGCCCAGACCCAGAACGGCGATCGAATTCAACTACCCGGCTGCAGCCAAGCGCCGGGGCATTACCGGTATCGTGCGGGTGGAGTATATCGTTAACGAAAAGGGCCGTGTCGAACAAATCAACATCGTCGAATCTCCCGACCGTTTATTATCCGATGCCACCTCCGAAGTGTTGCAGCGCGCCCGCTTCGAGCCGGCCCAAAAATCCGGGCGTGATGTGAAAGTCCGGATGCGTGCATCCATCCCCTATCGCTGACACAGTCCGGTAACCGGTTTCCCAGTTTTTAAGTTTTTTAATCCACAATTTACATCCCCGTCATGAAAAAATTCCGCACACTCCTCTTCGTCCTCGGCTGCTCGGCCGGTTCGCTGGCCGCACAGTCCGGTATCGATAACCAGCTCTGGAGCGACCCGAGTTTTGTCAAAGAGTTTCTCGGCAGCTACGGCTTCCTCGCCGGTGCTGAACCACCGATCAATGATGAGGAAAAGGAAGCACTGCGGAACCTGATCGATTTGATCAAGGCCAACCCAAAGGCTGCCATTCAGGCGCTCGAACCGCAAATTACGCCGGAAAGCAGTGCTGCTTTCGACTTCATTCTGGCCAATCTTTACTTTCAAGGCGGCAACCTCGCCAAAGCCGAGCAATACTACGGCAACGCTGTCGTGAAACACCCCGATTTCCGCCGTGCCTATAAAAACCTCGGACTGGTGCAGGTCCAACAGGGCAATTTTGATAAAGCCGTCAAGACCATCTCCAAAGCAATGGAGCTCGGCGAAGTGGATGGCCGTTCCTACGGTCTGCTCGGCTACGGCTACCTCACCCAGGAGCGTTATTATCCGGCCGAAGTGGCCTACCGTCAGGCTATCCTGATGCAACCGGAGAATAAAGACTGGAAAGTCGGCCTGGCGCAGTGCCTGCTCCAGACCGAGCGCTACACCGATGCCATCGCACTCTTTGAAACCCTGATTCTGGATGAACCGAACACCGCCGATTACTGGATCCTGCAGGCCAACGCCTATCTGGGCAAAGGTGATACACTGGCTGCCGCTAAAAACCTGGAGATTGTGCGCCGTATGGGTGCTGCCGATCTGAGATTGCTCACGCTGCTCGGCGACATCTACATGAACAACAGCAACGCAGGCCTGGCTCTCGAAGCCTACCTCGCCGCCACCGAAATCGCCTCCGCCACTGACAGCAAAGCCCTGCTGCGGGCGGCTTCGCTGCTCACCCGCAATGGTGACTACGAGCAAGCCAGGACCATCATCCCACGCATTCGCACCAAGCTCGAACTCGCCCCCGGTGAAGCACTTGAGCTGCTCACTCTGGAGGCCAAGATCGCCCGCGCCGAAGGGAATAATGAGGCTGCCGTTACCTTGCTCAACCAGATCGTCGAGCGCGACGCACTGAACGGCGATGCGCTGATCGAATTGGCCAATTACTACGCCGACCAGAATGATCTGGCGAAAGCAATCAACCGTTTTGAACAAGCCGAGAAGATCGAGGCCTTTGAGCGCCAGGCTCTGGTGGCGCATGCCCAGGCCCGCGTCCGGGCCGGACAATACCAGGAAGCACTGCCCCTGCTGCGCCGCGCGCTGCAGCTGAAGTCCGACCCAAACCTGGAAGATTACACCCAGCGCGTCGAACGTGCCGCGCGTAATTAGGATTCGCGTAGCTCCCTTTTCGCGTTGGCGTAAAGGCGTTGGTTGATCGGGTGGACAGCTGCAAACGCCGTGTAATTGTGGTTCTTTGTAGAATTTGGTAAAGACACTGCGTCAGTTGCCCCGGTAGCTTGGATGGCGCCATGCAATGTTAAGTGCTGGGCAACTTGGCCTAAACAAGGTAGCGCAGGTGCGTCCCCGCACCGCAGGAGCGTTCGTAGAGCCAAGCCTCCAAGATCAGACTCCAACACTTCCAGAACACCACAGCCGCAAGGTGCGCAGCGGGACGCAGTCGCGCTAACCGAATAAAGCTTACCCCGTATATAAAATTATCTTCCCTTTGATTGCCGAATTAAAGATGCTAAGTTTTAAACTATATGCGCGCACTTCTTATCGTCTTCTTGTTCTCGAGCCTCTGCGCCACAATACTCGCGGCGGGCGAACTACAGACCTTTGAGGGCTGTCAGCGGATCGAAGCGTCCTGGTCTGATGGTGATAGTTTTCCTGTTCGTTTCCCGGATGGCACGGTCCAGACCGTCCGTCTCTATGGCGCGGATTGCCTGGAAGCACACATCAATGACACAACCGCTGCCCGCCGCCTGCGTGCGCAACGCCGATATTTCGGGATTTCCAATTATGGTCATTCAGCCAGCGACTCGATCGAATTGGCCAAATCGCTTGGTGCCGCCGCGACATCCGAAGTGCGTCAACTGCTGGCGCAGGCTTTTACGGTACACACCGCTTTTGCAGATGGTGGTGGCTCCAGCGAATACCAGCGTGTTTATGCCTTTGTTGAAACTGCCGCAGGCAAGGATCTGGCGACCGAACTGGTTGAGCGCGGGCTGGCACGTGCCTTTGGCGTCTACCGCTCCACCCCCTACGGGTTACAGCATGACGAATACCGCGAACAACTTAAAGACAGTGAGCTGGTTGCCGCCCGCAGGGGACTCGGAGCATGGGCGCACACCAACTGGGAGGAGTTGCCAAAAGAGCGGCAGGCGGAACGGCGTGAGGAGGCGGAGGACAGGATGGCGATGGGCCGCTTGCTCCCTTCCCAGCCGGTCTCGATCAATCAGGCATCGGTGGAAGAGCTGACCCGCATCCCGGGCATCGGGCATGTTTTGGCCCAGCGCATTATTGATGCCCGCCCATTCGGGACGGTTGAGGATTTGCAACGCGTTTCCGGCATCGGCCCGGCTACCTTGAAGGCAATCCGCGAGTTCGTCATCCCCTGAACGCAGGCACGAGAAGAGAATGAAGCGCGCAGCATCCATTCGTTTTCATCTGCTTTGATATGGAACCACAACTTCTCATCTTTATCGGGGCCATACTGCTGGTCGGCGTGGTGGCTTACTTCAGCCACCTGCAGGCAAAGCAAAGGCGCGAGGCCTTTCAGTCACTGGCTGCGGAGCTGGGCTTCAACTTTTATCCGCAGCGGGATTCCAGTTTCGCCCGGCGCTATGGCTTTCTGGAGCACATGGATGACGGGCACCGCCGCTATGCGTTCAACCGCATGTCCGGCGAGATCCAGGGGCACGCAGCGCATGTCTTTGATTACCACTACGAGACGTACTCCCAAGACAGCAAGGGGCGCCGGACGACTCACCACCACTATTTCTCGATTTTCACACTGAGTCTGCCGCAGGCGTTTCCGGAGTTGAACATCGAGCGGGAGGGCTTCTTCTCGAAGATCGGCCAGGCGTTGGGCTTTGATGACATCGATTTTGAGTCGCGGGAATTTTCCCAACGCTACCGGGTGAAGTCCGCCGACAAGAAATTTGCCTACGATTTTTGCAACGCGCAGATGATCGACTACCTGCTGCGGCAGCAGGATTTGATTATCGAGGTGGACAGCCACACGCTGGCGCTTACGTTCCGAGGCGAGCTCGCAGTTGCGGCGATTCGCCCCAACCTCGACCGTCTGTTGAAAATCCGCTCGCTCATGCCGCGCTATCTCTTTAACTAAAATCCGTTATGATCCCTACCCTGATTGTTCTCGCCGTGCTGCTCGGCTTGCCGCTGCTCTACCTGATCGTGACCTACAACGCCCTGGTCGCCATCCGCAATCACATCCGCGATGCCTGGGCCAATATCGACACCGAGCTCAAACGCCGCTACGATTTGATTCCGAATCTGGTGGAGACGGCCAAAGGCTACGCCAAGCACGAAAGTGAAACCCTGGAAAAGGTCATTGCACTGCGCAACCAGTGCAAGGCCAACAACGGATCGCCCGCCCAGCAGGCGACGACGGAAAAACTCGTCGTCTCCAGCCTGAACGGGCTCTTCGCGCTGGCGGAAAACTACCCTGATCTGAAAGCCAACAGCAATTTCCAGCAATTGCAGGCCGAGCTGGTCAACACCGAAGACCGCATCCAGTCCGCCCGCCGCTTCTACAACGGCAACGTGCGCGACTACCGCAACAAGACCCAGTCCTTCCCCAGTAATATCGTGGCTCAGCTGTTTGGATTCCCCCCGCAGGCGGAGGAGTTCTTTGAAGTCGATCCCATCGAGCGTGAGCCAGTCAAAGTCTCGTTCTAAACGGAAGTTAGATTGCTATAAGTCACTTTTTTTTGTTACTTATGAAATTTTAAGCGGTTTAAATTCCGTTTAGCCCTCCAGCAGATACTCGAAATCCTCGCGTGAGAGACCAGCCCTTGCCGTCTTTGCGCCGGGGGCCTCGATCAGCTGACGGAAGAGCTCCGCCTTGCGGTTTTTCAACTCCATCATGCGCGACTCGATACTGTGCTGCATGATCAGGCGCTGCACAAAGACGGAGCGTTTTTGACCGATGCGGTGTGCGCGGTCAGTGGCCTGATTCTCCACTGCCGGATTCCACCAGGGATCGAGATGAAAAACGTAGTTGGCGCGCGTGAGGTTGAGCCCCACCCCACCCGCCTTGAGGCTGATGAAGAAAAACGGCGGCCCCTGCGGCGACTGGAATTCGGCCACGATGCCCTTGCGCTTGGCCACCGGTGTGCGCCCGTCCATACGCAGATAGTCGATGCCGCGTGCCGTCGCCTCGCGCTCGAGGCCATCCAGCCCGCCGATAAACTGACTGAAGATCAGCGCGGCATTACCCTCAGCCTGCAGTTCTTCCAGCTTGTCCGCAATGTAGGCAAACTTCGGTGCGGGTTCCGGCATCGCCTTGCCCAACAGGGCCGGACTCACACAGACCTGACGTAAACGCAGAATCGCGGCCAGCGCAACGATGCCCGCCTGTTGCTCCGGTCGATCCGCAAATGCCTCGGCGATCTCCTCCCGCACCTCGGCCACCGTGCGGGTGTAGATCTCCTTTTGTAGCGGCGACATTTCCAAATGCAGCACATGCTCCTCCTTTTTGGGCAACTCCTTGAGGATAGTCGATTTGGTCCGCCGCAGCAAAAATGGCCGCGCACGTTCGAGGATGCGTTCGGGCTCCTTGCGAAAAGCTTCCTGGAAATCCTTATGCGAGCCGAAAATGCCGGGCACCGCGACTGAAAGCACCGAGTAAAACTCGGAGGCGTTGTTCTCCACCGGGGTCCCCGTCAGGCAAAGTGTAAAACCGCGCTTGAGCCGCACCGCCGCCCGGGTGCGGGCTGCCGCAATGTTCTTTAAGTTATGCGCTTCGTCAAAAACCACAATGGGAAAGCACTGCGACTCCAGCTCTTTGATGTCGAGCCGCACGCGGTCGTAAGTGGTCAGCACGACTTCTGCCTCACGTAAAGCCGCCGACCAGTCAGCCTTGCGCAGGCAGTCGCGCACGCACACATCCGGGGCAAAGCGTGCCCATTCATCCAACCAGTTAAACACCAAACTCGGGGGCAGCACAATCAACACCGGCGTGCTTTTTGTAACAACCAGCTCCCGCTGAAAACAGGCCACCAGAAAGGCGATCGTCTGCACCGTCTTCCCCAGACCCATGTCATCCGCGAGACAGGCACCAAAACGATGCCGGTAAAGAAAATTAATCCATGCACAACCTTCCCGTTGATAATCACGCAGTTTGGCCCGGCAGCCCGCTGGCGGCTTGAATGCCGGCAACTTGCGGAATCGTAACAGACTTTCAAATAAGGCTTCCGCCTCCGGTGGCAGGCTCACCCGCAGGCCATGCCGCCGCAGCGCAATCCAGTCCAGCATCTGCAAACGGGAGACCGGTGCAAGTCCTGGTCCTGGTTGACCTGAACGGCCGCCGGTATCCACCTGTAACATCGTAGCCAGCGCTTTGAGCCCGGCCACATCGCCTGCCGCAGCCTGGGGCATGATCACTGCCCCATCCTCACCCTTGAGCAACAACTCCCCGCGGATCAACTGCCGCCACTCCTCCGGTTGAATCGTACGCTCACCACAGGCAATCGTCGGGTGCAACGCAAACCAATCGATGTCAGTGCCTGCAGCCTTCGCATCAACAGAAATACTCAATGGCTCCACCCGCACCGGCAATGCATCCACCGTCAGCTTGATGCCCAGTGCCTGAGTGGCGGTTAGCAAGCGATGCAGCTCCTCACTGCCGCTGCGCCCGCGCTGGATCGGCAGCGCCCCGTCTTGCAACTCATGCAGGTGACGGCGGTTCGTGGCCTGCGATATACTGTAGAACAACATGGCCAATTGGCGGATATCAACTTGATAAAGCAAAAAACGCCCCTGCGTCCGATCCGCCGCGATGGACATTTGCTCTCGCTCGTAACGACGCATTAAATTACCAAGACCATTGAAAATATTAAAAATGCTGTGCCGGTAAGCCACCTCAAACAACTCACTAAACTCAGCTTTATATACGGAGATATCAAATGGCTCCCCCAGCGTAACATAATCCGCCAAAAAACGCCGGATCATATCCAGCAACGCCCGCAACCGCCGCTTGGCACTAAACAAACCGCCGGAGTAAACACTCAAAACCGGTTCCAGACACAGCCCCTGCACATGATCGAAATCCACCGTCACGCCGTCCACATCAGCACTACAGTGAAACTCCAGTGACTCCGGTTCGCCTGCGGCATTTTTCCGAATTGAGCTGTTCACAGATAACTGCACCCGCTCTGCTGCCACGCGCTGTGGCTCGACCACCTGCCCCGCACAAATGAACCGGCTGGCCACCGATTTTGAGGCATCTGCAGACAGCCCAAAAGCGGCTTTCAGCGAATTAAAAAAATGCACTGGATACCGCAGCAAAAAGGAGCAATCCGGCATTTTTTTGGCGAAACGCTCACTGTTGCGAACGGCATACAGCACGCCATCCGTGGCCAAACAAAAGCTGCTATCAATCCGGTGCTCCACCTCCAGCGTCTGACCCGCTGCTGTTAGAAAAGAAACACGCCGCACCACTTCCCTGCCCTCCAGCGCGTATTCTATCTGTGCCTGACAAGGCTTTGCCGCCAGTTTGAGCTCAACCTCAGCCTCGCTGGTCCGCACTCGCACCGGGATCCCTGCTCTTTTCGCCTTTTTCAAAAACACCGGCAGCAGGCGCGGCAGATTCCCGAGAAAAAACTCCCGGCTCAGTCCCCCACCGAAACTATTCGGCAATTGCAGCCCCGCTGAACGCAGAAAATCATACGGCACCGGCCCAATCACCCGCAGCCGCAACCCGCCATAACTCCCAAACTCCTGCACCTTAAAAACTGTCGGCTCCCCCTCACCCAGCGCAGATCCATCCTGCGCCGCGAACCCGACGCCGCTACACAAGCCCAGCCCACGCCGTAGCTCAGATACATAATCCTCTGGCAACTCCTGCCCGCCCACCTTGAAGCCATATAGCGCGCCAAAGACCGCCGCCAGTGCCGACACCACATGTTTGCAAGCACCGGAATTTCCCCAGGCAGGACAAGAGCACGCATGCTCAACCCGCCTGCCCCGCAACTTCAGCCGGACTACATAAGGAGCACTTGAAGAACCGGAAACCAAAGCCGTAATCCGTCTCACCCGACCATCCCAGGACAAGGCCTCCACCGCATAATCCCGATAATACCGCAAACCCCGCTCCACCACATGCGGCGCCGCCAGTTCGTCGAGCACATCGATGCCCAACTGTCCAAAATCATCCAAATCTCCTGCTCCTGACTTTTCACCTCCCATAAAACTCCCACCATAACGCATCCACCAAGAATAGCCAGAACGAAACCATTCGATCCCATTCAAGCCAAAAAAATTTAAGCCAGGATAAAATAATGTTGATTTTAGAGCAAAACCTGACAGTTTAAGCGCATGAAACATCGACGGTTAAAGGTATCGGGGGGCGGGAGTGCGGTTTACCACTGCATGACACGGACGGTGAACGGGGAGCATTTGTTTGGGGACAGGGAGAAGGAGGTGCTGCGTAAAATGATCTGGCAGGTGGCGGACTTCTCGGGGGTGGAAGTGCTCACTTATTGTGTGATGGCGAACCACTTTCATGTGCTGGTGCGAGTCCCCGCAGCGACAGGCTCCGGGCAGGAAATTTCGGATGAAGAGCTGCTGCGGCGCTATCGGGTGCTCTATCCGAAACCGACCAAGTATCAGACGGCATCGATTGAATTGATGCAAAAGGAGCTGGCTAAAAATACAGATGAAGCGCAAGCGATTCGCCGGAGGCTGCTGGCGAGAATGGGTGACGTATCGGAGTTTATGAAAACCCTGAAGCAGCGATTTTCCATCTGGTATAATCGTACGCATGAACGCTTTGGTACGCTCTGGGCGGCCCGTTTTAAAAGTGTTTTGGTTGAAGGCCGGGGTAATCCTTTGCAAACCATGGCGGCTTACATTGACCTCAATCCGGTTCGCGCGGGCCTGATCGACGACCCGAAAGATTACCGCTTCTGTGGCTATGCCGAAGCAGTGGCGCAGTCTGCCGCTCTGCCGCGGCGGCCCGGCGAGTGTGCAGCCGATAATGCTATCAGCGGCATCCGGCACATTTGGCAGGCTTATGCGAATGGCACAATGCGCACGGAGCTCTCGGTGGGTGAGGCCATACAGATGCACCGGGAGCTTATTTTCGGGCGGCGGGCCGGCCAGGCCGGACTGACGGAAACCGAGCGTCAGCAAGCGCTGAAGGTACTGGAGCAGGAGGATGCGTTGCTGCCCAGGGCAACGGTGCTGCGTTGCCGGGTGCGCTATTTTACCGATGGGGCCATCCTGGGCTGCCAAGAATATGTGCGCAACTTTGTGGGAGCCTGGCAGTCGGACAAAGGGCGCAAGCACCCGCCCGAGCCGCACTTCTTGCGTGGTGCCGATTGGGCGGGGCTGACGACAATTCAAAGTCTGAAGAAAAAGGTTTTTGGCTGAAACTTATCGAATCGCAGTTGTTGCGGCGGTGCGTTTGCGCGGCTGTTGTTGAAAAAACTCGCATCCTGCGGGAAGAATCCCCTTTGATGGCAGACTTGCTGGCACATTCCCTCAATTTTGCACTCTCTCATCCGGTATGATAACGATTAATCAGGTAACCCACAATTTCGGCAAAAAGGTCCTCTACCATGGGATCAACTGTGTCATTGGCACGCACGACCGCATCGCATTGATCGGCTCTAACGGATCGGGCAAAACCACTTTGCTGCGTATGCTGATGGGCGAGATCGAGCCGGATAAAGGCTCGATTGATTACCCTGACTATGTCAGCATCGGCTACCTCCCCCAGGATGGTATCGCCGTGGCGGGCCGGTCGCTCTACGATGAGGCCAAAAGTGCATTCGGGGACATTCTCGAGCTGCAGGGCAAGATCGAGAAAGCTGACGCCGAACTACTGGAAATGGATACCGAGGCGGCGGAGTATTATGATTTGATTGATGCCATTGGCGACTGGGAGTTGCAACTGGAAGAGTTTGAACCGCAAAAGATGAAGTCCCGCATCGAGCGAATTCTAACCGGTATGGGCTTTGCGATGAGCGATATGGAACGTGATACCGGCGAATTTTCAGGCGGCTGGCAAATGCGGATCGCGCTGGCCAAGCTCTTGCTGCAAAATCCGTCGCTGTTGATTCTGGACGAGCCGACCAACCACCTTGACATAGTTTCGCAGCACTGGGTCGAGCAATACCTGAAGAACTACCACGGCGCACTGATCGTCATCTCGCACGACCGCGCCTTTCTCGATGAGGTCACCAACCGCACGCTGGAACTCAAGCTGGGCAAGCTCAACAGCTACAAAGGAAACTACTCTTATTACAAGAAGGAGAGCGAGAAACAACTGGAAGTCCTGCGCAAGGCCCATAAAAACCAGCAACGTGAGATTTCCGACATCAAGGACTTTATTAATAAATTTCGCTCCAACGTAAAAAAGGCCAGCATGGTGCAGAGCCGCATCAAGCAATTGGATAAAATGGAGCTGATCGAAATCCCGCGCGAAGAGAAGAAGATCTTCTTCCGTTTTCCGCCGCCGCCCCCCTCCAGCGCAAAAGTCATCACCATCAAAAACCTGCACAAAGCCTATGGCGACAATGTGATTTTCGATGGACTCGATCTGCGTATTGACAAAGGCGACCGCATCGCCGTGGTCGGCGTAAATGGAGCGGGTAAATCCACTCTGGCCCGCATCATGGCTGGCGGGGAACCCTTCCAAGCCGGCGAAGTTGAAAAAGGCCTCAACACGGTCATCAGCTACTTTGCGCAGACCCAGGCCGACGCGCTCAACCCGGCCAAAACCGTGCTGGAAGAAGTCGAAACCGCCGCGATTGGCAACCCTGACGCCAATCCACGCGGTGCTCTCGGGGCACTTCTCTTTTCAGGCGATGAGGCGCTGAAGAAGACCGAAGTGCTTTCCGGCGGTGAGAAAAACCGCGTTGCGCTGGCCAAGATGCTGATGCAACCCGGCAACTGCCTGATTCTGGACGAACCGACCAACCACCTCGATATCAAGTCGAAAGAAGTGCTGCAGGACGCGATCAACAACTTTGACGGCACGGTTATCCTGGTCAGCCACGACCGCGCCTTTCTGGATGCTGTTGTGAACAAAGTTCTCGAAGTCGCACCCGGCAGCACCCGCATGCTGACCTGCAACGTCAGCGAATACATCGAACGTCTGGAAGCAGAGATGG
>Ga0100385_1000922_pt1 | contig 31956 bp, 33 predicted proteins | sample CryGeymeta201509_FD_81543 | JGI IMG/M metagenome (GOLD analysis project Ga0100385, IMG submission 81543) | Groundwater microbial communities from Crystal Geyser aquifers in Utah, USA - Crystal Geyser metaG 2015-09 | ecosystem: Environmental > Aquatic > Deep subsurface > Groundwater | place: USA... | reverse complement strand
TGCCGATCAGGGGCGAGGGGACTTCGTGCGGATTGAGCCTCAGGCCGATCGCGAGAAAGACGACGAGAACCAGGAAGACGGCGAGCGGCAGGAGGAAACGTTTCATGGCCTGCGCTTCAGGCGCGCGCCGGCGCGGCGGCGGAAGCGGGCTCGCGGGCTGCGCGCCGAGCGAGCCGGTAGCGGCGGTCGGATGCGGCCAGTCCTCCACCGAGCGCCATGATCAGGCAGCCGACCCAGATCCAGTCGACGAACGGTTTCACGCGGATCTGCACCACCCACGCGTCGCCGCCCACCGGCTCGCCCATCGAGACATAGAGGTCGCGCGTGAAGCCGGTGTCGATCGCCGCCTCGGTCATCGGCATGCGGGACACCGTGTAGGCGCGCTTCTCGGGATTGAGCGTGGCGATACGGCTGCCGCCCCGCGTGACCTCCAGCGTGCCGCGGCTGGCGACGTAGTTCGGTCCCCGGATCTCCTGCGCCCCGAGATAGCGGAACACGTAGCCGCCCGCCTCGGTGGTCTCTCCCGGATGCATCTTGACATCGCGCTCCACCTCGTAGCCCTTGACCAGGGTCACGCCGACGATGAACAGGCCAATCCCGATGTGCGCGAGCGCCATGCCCCAGGCGGCGCGCGGGACGCTGCGCAGCCTGGCGAGGAACCCGCTCGCATGGCTCCCCCGCACCCGTTCGGCGAGCAACTGGCCGTTGGTCAGCATCACCCATGCGGCGAGCATCAGACCGAGCACCACCATCGGCGAGAAGCGGCCCATCAGGAAGGGGAGTCCGAGCCCCAGGGCGAGGCTCGCCGCCAGTGCCCACTTCAGTCGCCGTGCGAGCTCGCCGGCATCGGCCTGCTTCCAGCGCGCATACGGTCCGATGCCCATGAGCGCGACGAGCGGGGTCATCAGCGGCACGAACACCGACTCGAAGTAGGGCGGGCCGACCGAGATCTTTCCCATCCCGAGCGCATCGAGGAACAGCGGATAGAGGGTGCCGAGCAGCACCGAGGCGGCGGCGACCGTGAGCAGGACGTTGTTGGTGAGCAGCAGCGATTCGCGCGAGATGAGCCCGAAGCCTCCGCCCAGCCCCACCTTCGGCACCCGCGCCGCATACAGCAGGAGCGAGGCGCCGATCACTACGGCGAGGAAGGTGAGGATGAACAGGCCGCGCTTCGGGTCGGTGGCGAAGGCATGGACGCTGGTGAGCACGCCGGAGCGCACGAGGAAGGTCCCGAGCAGGCTCAACGAGAAGGCGAAGATGGCGAGCAGCACGGTCCAGCTCTTGAAGGCGCCGCGCTTCTCGGTCATGGCGAGCGAATGCATGAGCGCGGTTCCGACCAGCCACGGCATGAAGGACGCGTTCTCGACCGGATCCCAGAACCACCAGCCGCCCCAGCCCAGCTCGTAATAGGCCCAGTAGCTGCCCAGTGCGATCCCGAGGGTGAGGAAGATCCACGCCACGATCGTCCACGGGCGCGACCAGCGTGCCCAGGCGGCATCGAGCCTGCCGCTCATCAGTGCGGCGAGCGCGAAGGCGAACGCGACGCTGAAACCGACATAGCCCATGTAGAGCATGGGCGGATGGAACACCATGCCCGGGTCCTGAAGCAGGGGGTTGAGGTCGCGCCCGTCGATGGCTGCCGGCAGCAGGCGCTCGAACGGGTTGGACACGAGCAGCAGAAAGCCGAGGAAGCCGAGGCTGATGAGCCCCATCACCCCGATCACCCGCGCCGAAATCTGCTCCGGAAGGTTCCCGCTGAAGACCGTCACCGCGGTCGTCCAAACGGTGAGGATCAATACCCAGAGCAGGATGGAACCTTCGTGTCCACCCCAGACCCCCGCGATCCGATACTGGACCGGAAGCAGGCTGTTGGAATTCTGCGCGACATAGGCCACCGAGAAGTCGTTGGCGACGAACGCCCAGGCGAGGCACCCGAAGGCGATCGCGACGAACACGAACTGCCCCTGGGCGACCGGGCGCGCCGTGGCCATCAGCCGCGCATCCGCGCGCGCCGCACCCCACAGCGGAACCACTGCCTGCACCAGCGCCAGGCAGGCGGCGACGGCGAGCGAAAACAGACCGAGTTCTGGAATCATGGGCGAGTGTGTCCGGGAACGGATTTGGAAAGAAGGAGGCGGCCTTCGCCGCCCTGCAACGCGCCGCCGAGCGGCATGCTCACTGCTTCAGGGTCCTGGACGCGTTGTGTGCCTGCTCGACGGCGTGCTTGGCTTCGGGCGGCATGTAGTTCTCGTCATGCTTGGCGAGCACTTCGTCGGCATGGAACACTCCGTCGGGGCCCAGCTTGCCCTGCGTGACGACGCCCTTGCCCTCGCGGAACAGGTCGGGGAGCACGCCCTTGAAGCGCACCGGGATGCTCCTGGCGGTGTCGGTCACGACGAACTGCACCGTCACGCCGTCCTCCTGGCGCTTGACGCTGCCGGCCTCCACCAGGCCGCCGACACGGAACGAGCGCCCCTGCGGTGCCTCGTGGTTGGCGATCTGGGTCGGGGTGAAGAAGAACACCAGGTTCTTCTGGAATGCGCCGAGCACGAGGGTGGCGGCCACCGCCAGCCCTCCCAGTCCCGCCGCGATTAACGCAAAACGCTTATGTCTCGGTTTCATCTCGTCGCTCCGTGCCATCGATGCCGCTTTGCCTCAGCCGTAGCAGGCGCTCCAGCGTGTCCTTGCGGCGCTTCGCCAGCGCGCCCGCTTCCAGTGCGAATACCAGGGCGGTCACCGCGTAGGATCCCCACACGTAGAGCGCGTACCCGCCCATTGACCAGAAATCCGACCAACTGTTCCAGTTCATCGCAGCCGCCCCAGGTAGCTGGCGACCCAGTCGGTGTGCCGTTCGCGCTCCAGCAGGATCGAGCGCACCCGCACCAGCACCGCCCCGAGCGCATACATCCAGAACGCGAGTGCCATCATGAGCATGCCCCACAGCATGGTCTTCGCCATCGTCGGCGCCGCCATCAGGCTCACCGATGCGCCCTGGTGGAGGGTGTTCCACCACTTGACCGAGAAGTAGATGATCGGCACATTCACCGCGCCCACGAGCGCCAGCACCGCCCCCGCCTTGTCGGCCCGGCGCGGCTCGTCGATCGCCGCCTGCAGCGCGATGAACCCGAGATACAGGAACAGCAGGATCAGCTCCGAGGTCAGCCGGGCGTCCCACACCCACCAGGTTCCCCAGGTCGGCTTGCCCCAGAGCGCACCCGTCCACAACGCGATGAAGGTCATCAGCGCCCCGGTCGGCGCCAGCGCCTGCGCCACCATGGCCGACAGGCGGGTGTTGAACACCAGTCCCACGCCTGCCCAGAACGCCATGACCAGATACAGGAACATGCTCATCCAGGCCGCCGCCACGTGGATGAAGATGATGCGGTAGGCCTCGCCCTGCTGGGCATCGGTGGGCGCCACGAAGAAGCCGATGTAAAGCCCCGCGGCACCAAAGGCGACCGCCAGGGCGAAGAACCACGGCACCATCTCCCCGGCGAGCGGAAAGAAGGTCTGGGGCGACGAATACTTGAACCAGTTGATCATGCGCCGTGCAACGTTCTGACCCTGCTCATTCCACCGAGATCCGCAATCCGGCCGCCACCGCCCAGGGCGAGGCTACCGCGGCGAAGACCAGCATCGCCGCCAGCAACAGCAGATGCGACTGCGCGCCCAGCCCGGAAGATTCGGCCCCGACCGCTCCCGCGCCGAAGATCAGCACCGGGACATACAGGGGCAGCACCAGCAGCGACACCAGCACGCCGCCGCCGCGCAGGCCCAGCGTGAGCGATGCGCCAATGGCGCCGATCAGGCTGAGCACCGGCGTACCTAAGAGCAAAGATAACACCAGAATTTCGATGAGAGTTTGCGTCAAGTCAAACTGGATCGCGAGCACCGGCGACATCAGCACCAGCGGCAGGCCGGACACCAGCCAGTGCGCGGCGGCCTTGGCCAGCACGATCACCGGCAGCGGCTCGGGCGCGAGCAGCATCTGCTCGAGGGTGCCGTCCAGATAGTCGAGCGAGAACAGACGACCGAGCGAAAGCATCGAGGCGAGCAGCGCGGCCACCCAGAGGATGCCCGGCGCCATCGTGCGCAGCAGTTCCGGCTCCGGTCCGACGCCGAGGGGGAACAGGCTCACGACGATGACGAAGAAGAACAGGGTGGTGAGCACGTCGGAGCGGCGGCGGAACGCGAGGACGAGGTCGCGCCGGAGCACGCAGCGGAAGATCGCGATCATCGCGCGAGCTCCAGCCGGCTGAACTGCCCGGCGCGGATCGGCACGTCCTGGTGGGTCGTAAACACCAGCAGTCCGCCGCGCTGCAGGTGGCCTTCCATCGTGCCCCGGAGCTGCTCGACGGCGGCGGCGTCGAGGGCGGTGAAGGGCTCGTCGAGCACCCACAGCGGAATGCGCTCGCTCAGCAGGAGCCGGGCCAGCGCTGCCCGCCGCCGCTGGCCCTGGGAGAGCACCTTGGTCGGCAGGTCTTCGCATCCGGCCAGCCCGATGCGCTCGAGCGCCTGGCGCGCGTCGGCCTCGTCGGCATCGATCCCGGCCAGTGCCGCGGAAGTCATCAGGTTCTCGACCGGCGTGAGATCGTCCTTGACCGCCGGTGCATGTCCGAGATAGAGGAGATCGCTGAAGAACTCCTCGCGCAGCGAGCGCGTACTGGTGCCCTTCCAGCGGATCTCGCCGTCCGCCGGACTCGACAATCCGCAAAGGATGCGTAGCAGGCTGGTCTTGCCCGAGCCGTTGACGCCTGCGACCTGAAGCGCGGCGCCTGCCTCCATTCGGAAGCTCACGCTCTCGAAAAGCGGTCGGTCGCCGCGCACGCAGGCGAGCTGGTCGGCTTCGAACATCAGCGCTTTTTCGAGCGAAAACCGCGCATCATCCGCGGCGCTTCAGCGCGCACCGGCACGCGCAATCGCAGCGCCTCGCCCTCGGCCGCAAGCTACTCGGACTGATAGTAGTAGGGCTTCTGCGGAACGCCGGACTCGCGGTGGCGGCGCCGGGTCTCGGCATCCTCGGGCCGGTCCCACCACAGCGCGCGGCCCTCGCGGCGCACCTCCAGTTCTTCGGGGTGGGCCTGAAGGAAGTCGCGAATGAACCTGGTGTGCTCCGATTCGTACATTGCGGCACCTCTTCGTCACCGGGGGCGCATTCTACCCCGTAGCCTGCCGCGGCGCCGTTCACTCCCGGGTCCTGCCGATCCGGCTCACCTCGGGCAGGCGCCGGATCCGGCGCAGGATGCGCGCCAGGTGCACACGGCCGCTCACCTGGAGCGTGAAATACAGGCTGCTGTAGGCGCCGCGTTCCGCGTCCATGCCGACGTTCTGGATGTTGGATCCGGCGGCGGCGATTTCCGCCGCCACCCTGGCCAGCACTCCGCGATGGTTTTCCGCCTCGACCCTGATCTGCGCGTCGAACAGCCTTCCCGGCTCGGGTTCCCATTCGACGTCGATCCAGTTTTCGGGCTTCGCCGCGCGCGACTTGCGGATCGCCCCGCAGTCGGCGAGATGCACGATGAGACCCTGTCCCTTCTTGATCGAGCCGACGATGGCGTCGCCGGGAATCGGCCAGCAGCAGGTCGCGAACTGGACGGCCATGCCCTCCGAGCCGCGGATGACGACCGGCGCCAGCGTGCGCGGCTCGTCCTCGCGCGTCACCAGCCGGCGGGCGACCACCGCGGCCAGCCGTTTGCCCAGGCCGATGTCCGTATAGACCTCCTGCCGGGACTTGGCCGCGCCCTGGCGCATCAGCCGATCCCAGGCGGCGGGCTCGATCACGCCTGCATTCACCCCGAGCGCCTGCAGCGCCCGGTTGAGCAGCCGCTCCCCGAGCGCTGCCGATTCGGTGTACTGCATGGTCTTGAGGTAATGGCGGATCTCCGAGCGCGCCTTGCCGGTCTTGACATAGGACAGCCAGGCCGGGTTGGGGTTGGCATGGGCGGCGGTGATGATCTCGATCTGCTCCCCGTTGCGCAGTTCGGTGCGCAACGGCATCAGCTCCCGGTTGATGCGGCAGGCGATGCAGCGGTTTCCGACGTCGGTGTGTACCGCGTAGGCGAAATCGACCGCGGTCGCCCCGCGCGGCAGGGCGAGAATCCTGCCCTTGGGCGTGAACACATAGACCTCGTCGGGGTACAGGTCGATCTTGACGTTGTCGAGGAACTCGTGGGGATCGCCCGAGGCCGACTGCAAGTCGAGCAGGGACTGCAACCACTTGTGCGTCATCTGCTGCAGCTCGCTGAGCGATTTCCCGGAGTCCTTGTACAGCCAGTGCGAGGCGACTCCGGTCTCCGCGACCTGGTGCATCTCGCGCGTGCGGATCTGGATTTCCACCGGCGTTCCGTAAGGGCCGATCAGCGTCGTGTGCACGGCCCGGTAACCGTTGGCCTTGGGGATCGCGATGTAGTCCTTGAATTTTCCCGGCACCGGTCGAAAGAGCTGATGCAGGGCGCCGAGGGTGAGGTAGCATGAACTCGCGTCCCTGACGATGACGCGAAAGCCGTAGATGTCGAGCACCTGCGAGAAGGACAGCGACTTCTCGCGCATCTTGCGGTAGATGCTGTACAGATGCTTCTCGCGGCCCTGCACTTCGGCCTCGATTGCCAGCTCGGAGAGCCGGCGCTTGATCGCCTCCAGGATCTTCCCCACCAGCTCGCGCCGGTTTCCGCGCGCGGCCTGGACCGCCTTCGCGAGCACCCGGTAGCGCAGGGGATAGAGGTGGCGGAAGGCGAGATCCTGGAGCTCGCGATAGACGCCGTTCAACCCCAGGCGATTGGCGATCGGCGCGTAGATGTCGAGCGTCTCGCGTGCGATGCGCCGGCGCTGCTCGGAGGGCACCGCATCCAGCGTGCGCATGTTGTGGAGGCGGTCGGCGAGCTTGATCAGGATGACGCGCACATCGCGCGACATCGCCATCAGCATCTTGCGGAAGTTCTCGGCCTGGGCATCTTCCTGCGACTGGAACTCGATCCGGTCGAGCTTCGAGACCCCGTCGACGAGTTCCGCGGCGACGGCTCCGAAGCGCGTGCCGATCTCCTCCATGCCGACCGGCGTGTCTTCCGTCACGTCGTGCAGCAGGGCAGCGACGAGGGCCTGGGGATCGAGATGCCAGCTTGCCAGGATGCCCGTCACCGCCACCGGGTGGGTGACGTAGGCTTCGCCGCTCATGCGCAACTGCCCCGCGTGGGCAGCCGCAGCGAAGCGGTATGCCGTGTCGATCTGTTCCAGGTCGTCCGGGCTCAGGTAGGTGGCCAGGGCCTTCCTGACGGGCTCATAGGCGGCGTCGGCGGCCGGCGCGGCTGCAGGTTCAGGGGGAGCAGGCGCAGGTTCCATCAGACGCCGGAGGCCGGCGCCGGGAACCACTGGCGTAGAGCGTGCCGCGGCCGGCGGCCGGCTGGAGCGGGGCGAACCGGATCCGTCATGGGCGACGGCCCCGCGGCCCTCAGGCCTGGCCCCGGTTGAGCACCTCCAGGCCGACCTTGCCCAGCTCGATTTCCCGCAGGGCGATCACGGTCGGCTTGTCGTTCCCGGCTTCGACCAGCGGCGTGCCGCCCGCGGAGAGCTGGCGCGCGCGATAGGCGGCGGCCAGGGTGAGCTGGAAACGGTTGCCGATCTTCCTGAGGCAGTCATCCACGGTGATTCGAGCCATGTTCAGTTCCCGGAGAATGCGAAATGTGCTCGGCTGCGGCGCGCCTGCACGCCGAAGCGCAGTCTGGATGCACGCACGATCGCGGCGAGGTCCTCGATGGCCGTTTCCAGATCGCGGTTGATTATAACGTAGTCGAACTCGGCGACATGGCTGATCTCCTCGCGGGCGTTGTCGATGCGGCCCCGGATCACGTCCTCCGGGTCCTGGCCGCGCGCGCGCAGGCGCCGCTCCAGCTCCTCGAACGCCGGCGGCAGGATGAACACGCCCACCGCCCCCGGAAAGGCACGCCGCATCTGGCGCGCCCCCTGCCAGTCGATCTCCAGGATCACGTCTGCGCCGGCGGCGGTCTGCTTTTCCAGTGCGCTGCGCGCAGTCCCGTAGTCGTTGCCGTGTACATGTGCCCATTCGAGGAATTCGCCGTTCTCGCGCATCGCCTCGAATTCGCGCGGGCTGACGAAATGGTAGTCGACGCCTTCGCGCTCCGCGGGTCGCGGGCGCCGCGTGGTGTAGGAAACGGACAGTTGCACCGCCGGATCGCGCGCGAGCAATCCGGCCACCAGCGTGGTCTTGCCTGCTCCGGAGGGCGCGGTGACGATGTACAGGTTGCCTGGCATGTCGGAACTCCGGTGTGCTCCGGCGCCGCTCACTCGATATTCTGGACCTGCTCGCGCATCTGCTCGACGAGCAGCTTGAGCTCGACCGCCACCGAGGTGATCTCCCGGGAGACCGACTTGGAGCCGAGCGTGTTGGCCTCGCGGTTCAGTTCCTGCATGAGGAAGTCGAGCCGTTTGCCGGCGACACCGCCGCGGCCGATCACCCGCTCCACCTCCTGCAGATGCGCGCCGAGCCGGGAGATCTCCTCGGCGACATCGATGCGGGCGGCGAACAGGCCGACCTCCTGGCGGATGCGTTCCTCGTCCTGCGCAGCGAGCACTTCGCGCAGCCGCGCAGCGAGCCGGTCGCGATACTCGCTCACCAGTCCGGGCAGCTCGGGCACCACGCCGGCGATGAGCGCACGCATCCGCGCGATCCGATCGAGAATCATCTCCGCCATCTTCGCTCCCTCGCGCGCGCGGCTGGTGATCAGTTCCTCCAGCGCCCGTCCCGCGAGATCGAGGCACTGCGCCGACAGGCCCTCGATGGCGCGCTCCTCGCCCACCACCCCCGGCCAGCGCAGTACGTCCGCGACCGCGAGCCGGCCGGCCCCGGGCAGCAGCCGCAGCACCTCGTCCTGCCAGCGGGCAAGCAGTTCGATCCTCTCGACGCAGAGCGTCTCGCCTGCCTGCGCGCCGGGGGCCGGCAACAGGTTCACCCGGCATTCGAGCTTGCCGCGTGCGATGCGTGCGCCGAGAAGCTCACGAAGCTGCGGCTCGGTCGCGCGCAGCTCGTCGGGGATGCGAAACGTCAGATCGAGGTAGCGCGAATTGACGCTGCGCAGCTCCAGAAAAAGTACCCCGCGTTCGCTGTCGTTCGAAGCCGCGGCATAGCCGGTCATGCTGAGAATCAAGAGTTCCTCCCCCTGCCACCGGACGGGAACCGCCGTCGATCGCGACCCGCGACCTTTACTTCCCCGCGGCAAAGCCCGAAAATTCGCCGCCCGCCCCCGCGCATCGACGCACCGATGCGTCGCGCGCCTCGCGGGCCCGGGAACAAGTTATCACAGCTTCCGACCCAATGGCGTCACAGGCGAACCACCCTCTGCCCTGCGGCACTCGGCTCGATGTCTATCGCATCGACCGCCAGTTGAGCGTGGGCGGCTTCTCCGTCGTCTATCTGGCTTCCGACGCCGAGGATAATCCCGTCGTCATCAAGGAGTATCTGCCCGCCTCACTCGCGGTACGCCGGGAGGGCGATGTCCTGCCTTCGGTGAAGCCCGAGAAGCGGGCGATGTTCACCTACGGCATGAAGTGCTTTTTCGAGGAAGGCAGCGCCCTCTCCAGGCTCAGGCATCCGAACGTGGTGCGCGTGCTGAATTTCTTCCGCGCCAACGACACCGTCTACATGGTGATGGGCTACGAGCGCGGCACGACGCTCCAGGATTTCATCCGCAAGCACAAGGGCAACATCAGCGAGCGCTTCATCCGGGGCGCGTTCACCCGCCTGCTCAACGGGTTGCGCGAGGTGCACACGCACAAGCTCCTGCATCTCGACATCAAGCCCTCCAACATCTACCTGCGTCTGGACGGCAACCCCGTGCTGCTCGATTTCGGCGCCGCGCGCCAGACGCTCGCCTCCGGCGGCAAGATGCTCAAGCCGATGTACACGCCGGGTTTCGCCGCGCCCGAGCAGTACCAGAGCCGCGAGCTGCTCGGCCCGTGGAGCGACATCTACTCGATCGGCGCCAGCATGTATGCCTGTCTGGCCGGGGCCGCGCCGCAGGCGGCGAACCTGCGTGTCGAGCGCGATCAGGTGCAGCGTGCCGCAAAGCGCTTCGCCGGCAAGTACTCGCGCCAGCTCCTGGAACTCATCGACTGGTGCATGAAGCTCGATCATCTCGATCGCCCGCAGAGCGTCTTCGCGCTCCAGAAGGTGCTGGCGAGCGGAGCGGCCGAGCCTCCGGGCGCGGACCTGTTTGCGTCGATCGTGCGCCACATCCGCGATCTCAGGCCGAAATGAAATTCACCATCTATCACGACAGCCGGCGCGGCGGGCGCAAGACGAACCAGGACCGGGTCGCCTATTGCTATTCCCGCGATGCGCTTCTGATGGTGGTGGCCGACGGGATGGGCGGACACCTGCATGGCGAGATCGCCGCGGAGATCGCGGTCAAGTTCATCACCGACAGCTTCCAGCGCGAAGCGGCTCCGAGCCTCGCGGATCCCTACATGTTCCTGTCCAAGGCGCTGGTCAATGCCCACCACGCCATCCTCGACTACGCCACCGACCGGCTCAACGACGACTCGCCGCGCACGACCTGTGTCGCCTGCCTGATCCAGGACGGGAAGGCCTACTGGGCGCATACCGGCGATTCGCGCCTGTACCTGATGCGCGCGGGCGAGGTGGTGAGCCAGACCCGCGACCACTCGCGCGTGCAACTGATGATCGAGCAGGGCCTGATCGACGAGGAACAGGCCGCACAGCACCCCGCCCGCAACCGCATCTACAGTTGCCTGGGCGGCATTCACCTGCCGCAGATCGATTTCTCGCCGCAGACGAGGCTGTGCGCGGGCGATGTCATCGTCCTGTGCACCGATGGTTTCTGGACGCCGGTCAGTGGTGCGAGCCTCGCAACCCGGCTTTCGGGGGTCAATGTGATGGAGGCCGTGCCGCCGCTCATGGACGAGGCCGAGAGAATCGGCGGAAGACTGGGCGACAACCTGAGCCTCATCGCCCTGACCTGGGAGGAGGGCGGCCCCGGCAGCGCCTCGACGATTTCGACCCAGACCATGCCGGTCGACCAGTTCGCCACGCGCATGGACAGCTTCGCCGGTTCGCGCGCGGGCTCGGGCGATGCTCCCGCGAGCGAACTCACGGAAGAGGACATCGAGCGCGTCGTCACCGAAATCCAGAGCGCGATCCAGAAGCACACCGGGTGAGTCTGATGCGACCGAGCGGAAGAGCGGACGACGAGCTGCGCGCGCTGCGCATCACGCGCAACTACACCCGGCATGCGGAAGGGTCGGTGCTGGTGGAGTTCGGCGACACCCGGGTGCTGTGCACGGCGAGCGTCGAGGAATCGGTGCCGGGCTTCCTGCGCGGGAAGGGCCGCGGCTGGGTGACCGCGGAATACGGAATGCTGCCGCGCTCGACCCACACCCGCACCCAGCGCGAGGCGGCGCGCGGCAGGCAGACCGGACGCACGCAGGAGATCCAGCGGCTCATCGGGCGCAGCCTGCGCGCGATCACCGATCTCGAGAGACTCGGCGAGCGCCAGGTGATCGTCGATTGCGATGTGCTCCAGGCCGACGGGGGCACGCGCTGCGCATCGATCACCGGCGCGTGCGTCGCGCTGCACGATGCGGTCCACCGGATGCTCGCGACCGGCAAGCTCGCCGAGAGCGCGCTCGGCGACCTGGTGGCCGCCGTCTCGGTGGGGATCTTCGAGGGCGCTGCCGTGCTCGACCTGGACTACGCCGAGGACTCGGCCTGCGAGACCGACATGAACATCGTCATGACCGGAGCCGGGGGCCTGGTGGAGATCCAGGGCACGGCGGAAGGCAAGCCGTTCTCCCGCGCCGAACTCGATTGCCTGGTCGACCTGGCGCAGGCCGGGATCATTCGCATCCTCGCCGCCCAGAAGTCCGCGCTCGAAATCCCCTAGACCGCCATGTACCGGCCCGCACGTCTCGTACTGGCCAGCAACAATCCCGGCAAGCTGCGCGAACTCTCGGCGCTGCTCGCGCCGCTGGGCATCGAGGTGCTCGCGCAGTCGGCTCTGGGTATCGGCGAGGCCGAGGAGCCGCACCTCACCTTCATCGAAAACGCGCTCGCCAAGGCGCGACATGCGAGCAGCCGCAGCGGGCTGCCCGCGCTCGCCGACGACTCCGGCCTGTGCGTCGATGCGCTCGGGGGCGCGCCGGGGATTCGCTCGGCGCGGCTCGCAGGCGGGGATGCCAGCGATGCGGACAACAACCGGCGGCTGCTCGAGCTGCTCGTCCACTGCGCGGACCGCCGCGCCCACTACTACTGCGTGCTGGTGCTGGTGCGCGGGCCGGACGATCCCCAGCCGCTCATCGCCGAGGGCGAATGGGCGGGCGAGATCCTGCGCGAGCCGCGCGGGGCCGGAGGTTTCGGCTACGACCCCCTGTTCTGGCTGCCCGAATCCGGCTGCACCTCGGCGGAGTTGCCCGCGGCGCGCAAGAACGAGCTCTCCCACCGCGCGATCGCCGTCTCCGCGCTGGTGCGGCGGCTGCGCGGGATTGGCTGAGCCCGGCGCTCTCCCGGTGCGCCGGGAACGGGCAGTGGAGCCAGCCGGCCTCGCGACGGCTCCGCCGCTCTCGCTCTACGTCCACTTTCCGTGGTGCGTGCGCAAGTGCCCGTACTGCGACTTCAATTCCCACGCGCCGCGGGGCGAAATCCCCGAGGCCGCCTACCTCGATGCGCTGATGGAGGATCTCGATCGCTCCCTTCCCGCCATCGCCGGCCGCCCCGTCGAGACGGTCTTCCTTGGCGGCGGAACGCCCAGCCTGATCACGGCGCCGGGGATCGACACGCTGCTGCGCGCGCTGCGTTCCAGGCTGCCGCTCGCCCCGCAGGCAGAGATCACGATGGAGGCCAATCCCGGAACGGTGTCGCCGGGATATCTCGCCGCCTGCCGCGAGGCCGGGGTCACGCGCATCTCGCTCGGCGTGCAGAGCTTCGACGACGAGAGCCTCGCCCGCATCGGGCGCATCCACGACGCGCGCGAGGCACGGGAGGCGATCGACGCGGCGGCTGCGCATTTCGACGCGGTCAATATCGACCTCATGTACGGACTCCCCGGCCAGAGCGTGGAGGCGGCGGCGCGCGACTTCGAGATCGCGGCCGCCTGCGGGGTGGGGCACGTGAGCGCCTACCAGCTCGGCATCGAGCCCAACACCGCCTTCGGGCGCGAGCCGCCCGCGACTCCGGACGAGGATGCGTGTGCCGCGATGCAGGCGCTGGCCGAGTCCCGGTTCGCCGCAGCCGGCCTCGCGCGCTACGAGGTCTCGGCGTTCGCCCGCGAGGGCAGCCGATGCCGGCACAACCTCAACTATTGGCGCTTCGGCGATTACCTGGGCATCGGCGCCGGAGCGCACGGCAAGCTGTCCTCCCGGCGGGGCATCGTGCGCGAGCTGCGGGTGATGCATCCGCGCCACTACCTGGCGCGCGCCGGCCGCGACGGCTTCGTCCAGCGGCGCCAGCGCGTGTCGCGGGCCGGACTGGCGTTCGAATTCATGATGAACGCGTTGCGGCTGGTGGGTGGCGTCGAGGCGGAACTGTTCGCCGCGCGCACCGGCCTCGCGCTTGCGGAGATCGAGCCGGTCCTGGAGCTGGCGCGCGCGCGCGGCCTGATCGAGGATGCGCCGGGACGCATCAGCGCGAGCGCACTCGGCCTGCGCTTCCTCAACGACACTCTTCAGCTCTTTCTTCCCGCAGCGGCCGCCTGACGAAGACCAGATCCCGTACCGGATGGCCGAGTTTCAGGCCGCGGCTCTCGAACCGGGTCTGCGGCCGGCTGGCGGGCGGCGGCGCATCGCCGCCTGCCAGAAGCGGCTCGGCGGCGAGCACCGCAAGCATCTGTTCGGCATATTCCGGCCAATCGGTGGCGAGACGGAGAGTGCCGCCGGCCTTCAGGCGCGAGGCGGCCAGCCGCGCGAAGGCGGGCTGGACCAGGCGGCGCTTGTGGTGGCGCTTCTTCGGCCAGGGGTCGGGGAAGAACAGGTGGATGCCGTCGAGCGCCGCTTCGCCGATCATGTTCGCGAGCACCTCCACCGCGTCGTGCTGGATCACGCGGACGTTGGTCAGCCCGAGCGCTGCGATGCGCTTGAGGAGCGCGCCGACGCCGGGCGTGTGGACCTCGACGCCGACATAGTCCTTGTCCGGATTCACGGCTGCGATCGCCGCGGTTGCCTCGCCCATGCCGAATCCGATCTCCAGGATGCGCGGCGCGCGGCGGCCGAACACCGCGTCGAGATCGAGCCGGGCCGGCGCGTAGGGGATTCCCCACACCGGCAGCAGCGCCGCATGCGAGCGTGCCTGTGCCGCGCTCAGGCGACCCTGGCGCAGGACGAAGGAACGGATCGGACGGTGGCCTTCTGCGTTCATCCCGGGGCGGCGGTTCAAGGCCACGGGATTCTATCCGTAAACCGGGAGACGGCCGAACGAGACACCCGAACATGAACCTGGCATCCGCAGCCGAGGGCCCAGCTTCCCAGCCAGACCGTGGCGCTGCCGCGCGCGGCGACTGCGGGCGCTCCACGATCCGGCGGGTCAACCGTTCGCTGCGCCTGATCACCGCCGTCGCCCGTGCGGCGCGTGCGGCGAGCTCCGAGGACGATCTGCTCGCGCAGGTGTGCGCGATCGTGGTCGATGTGGGCGGATTCCGCTTCGCCTGGATCGGGCGGGCCGAGAACGATCCCGGACGGCGGGTAAGGCCGGTCGCGTACGCAGGCTTCGATGCGGGCTATCTCGACCAGGTGACGGTGACCTGGGACGAGCAGCCGACCGGCCGCGGCCCGGTCGGCACCACCATCCGGAGCGGCCGGCCGACCGTCGTTCGCGACGCCGACCTGGACTCGAACTTCTCCCCGTGGCGCGGGCCGGCGGCGGAGCGCGGGTACCGTTCGGTGGCGGCATTCCCGCTCGCCCCCGGCGGCCGGATCGAAGGCGCGATCGCGATCTATGCGGGAACGGCCGATGCCTTCGGACACGAGGAATGCGCCCTGCTTGCCGAGCTGGCGAGCGACATCTCGTATGCGCTCGCCGCGCTGCGCGGCCGGGCAAGCCGGGAAGAAGCCGAGGCCGCACTGCGGCGCAGCGAGACCAGCCTGGCGCGCGCCCAGAGAATCGCCGGCCTCGGAAGCTGGGAATGGGATCTGCGCAGCGGCGCGATGCTCTGGTCCGATCAGACCTTCGAGCTGTTCGGTCTCGACATCACGGACGTGGAACCCAGCCCCGAGGTTCTGGTGAACTGCGCGCATCGTGAGGATCGTCCCGAACTCGCGGAGCTGTTCGAGAGGCTGCGCGAGTTCGAGGCGAACAGCGCCCGCACCACTTTCCGCATCTTTTCCGCGGACGGCAGCAGCGTCCGCCACCTGCAGATGGTGGCCGAGGTGGAGTTCGACGACGAAGGGCCGAACCGCGTGGTGGGGGTGCTGCAGGACATCTCGGAGCGGATGAACTTCGAGCGGAGGCTGGAGGATCTCGCCACCCACGACACGCTCACCGGCCTGCCCAACCGGCATCTGCTCAACGACCGCCTCGAACAGGGCCTGGCGCGCGCCGGCCGCGGGCAGCGCATGCTGGCGCTGGCCTTCGTGGATCTCGACCGCTTCAAGAACGTGAACGACACGCTCGGCCACGACGCCGGCGATCAACTGCTCCGGGAAGTCGCGCGGCGGCTGGTCGCCTGCCTGCGAAACGGGGACACCGTGGCCCGGCAGGGCGGGGACGAATTCGTGGTCCTGCTGACCGATCTGGCCAAGGCGGGGGATGCCGGCCGGGTCGCCCAGAAGATGCTCGATGCGCTCTCGGTTCCGGTGATGATCGGCCCCCAGGAGATCGTGCCCTCCGCCAGCATCGGACTGGCGCTCTTCCCGCGCGACGGCGAGCGGGCCCAGACCCTGATGATGAATGCCGACCAGGCGATGTACAGCGCCAAGCAGGCCGGCCGCAACCAGTACCGCTACTACGATCCCGACATGAACCGCGCCGCAGCGGTCTGGCTGGAAGTCAATGCCAGCCTGCACCGTGCGCTGGAGCGCGACGAGTTCGTGCTCCACTACCAGCCGAAGGTCGACCTGAAGAGCGGCCGCATCACCGGAGCCGAGGCGCTGCTGCGCTGGAACAGCCGGGTGCTGGGCATGGTCTCCCCGGACAAGTTCATTCCCCTGCTCGAGGAGACCGGCCGCATCGTCGAGGTCGGCGAATGGGTCATCGAGACCGCCTGCCGGCAGGGCCGGCAATGGACGGACTGCGGCCTGCCGCCGCTCGACATCGCGGTCAATCTCTCGGTGCGCCAGTTCCAGCAGCCCGACCTGGCGCAGCGGGTGCGCCGCATCCTCGACGAGACCGGTTTTCCGCCGGAGCGCCTCGAGCTCGAGATCACCGAGAGCATGGTCGCAGTCAATGTCGAACACGCGATCGTGCTGATGGGCAAGCTCTGCGAGATGGGCCTCAAGCTGGCGATCGACGACTTCGGCACCGGCTACTCTTCCCTGCATGCGCTCAAGCGCTTCCCGGTCAGCACGCTGAAGATCGACCGTTCCTTCGTGAAGGATCTCCCCGCCGGCACCGACGACGCGGCGATCGCCCGCGCGGTGATCCAGCTCGGCCACGGGATGGGCCTTGCCGTGGTTGCGGAGGGCGTCGAGACCGAGGCGCAGCGTGATTTCCTGCGCGCTGCGGGCTGCGATTCGATGCAGGGCTACCTGTTCGCGCGGCCGATGCCCGCGGCGGCACTCGAAGAGCGCCTCAGGGCGGCGAAGAAATCCTCGAGACCGGCACGCGTTTGCTCCGCCCTCGACGCAAGTGCGCTGCCTCAGCCTCCGACCAGCCCGGTGGTGGGCGAACTCGGCGAAGCCGCGTAGGCCTTCTTCGGCATGCGCCCGGCGAGCCATGCCTGGCGCCCGGCTTCGACCGCCTTGCGCATGGCCGTGGCCATGAGCAGCGGATCGCGGGCCAGTGCGATGGCGCTGTTCATGAGCACGCCGTCGCAGCCCAGCTCCATGGCGATCGCCGCATCCGAGGCGGTGCCCACGCCGGCATCGACGATGACCGGCACTGCGGCCGATTCGATGATCAGGCGCAGGTTCCACGGATTGAGGATGCCCATCCCGGAACCGATCAGCGATGCCAGAGGCATCACCGCGACGCAGCCGATCTCTTCCAGCCGCCGCGCCTGGATCGGATCGTCGCTGCAATAGACCATCACCTCGAAGCCTTCGCGCACCAGGATCTCCGCCGCGCGCACGGTCTCCGGCATGTTCGGGAACAGCGTGTCCTTGTCGCCCAGCACCTCGAGCTTGACCAGGCAGTGCCCGTCGAGCAGCTCGCGCGCGAGCCTCAGCGTGCGCACCGCCTCCTCGGCGGTGAAGCAGCCGGCAGTGTTCGGCAGAAGCGTGTAGCGGCCGGCAGGCAGGGCATCGAGCAGGCTGGGCTGCCCCGGTTCCTGGCCGATGTTGGTGCGCCGGATCGCCACCGTCACGATCTCGGCACCGCTCGCCTCCAGCGCCGCCGCGGTCTGCGCGAAGTCCCTGTATTTGCCGGTGCCCACCAGCAGGCGGGACGAATACGGTCTGCCGGCGATGATCAACGCGTCGTTCATTAAGCGAGTTTCAGGTTCCAGGTTTCAGGTTTCGGGTTCCACACGGGTCGCGAGCCGCAACTTGGAACCTGGAACTTGAAACGGTTGTTAACTTATCCCCCTCCGACCGCAACCACGATCTCGATCCGGTCGCCTGCGGCGAGCGCCGTCTGAGCATGGCGGCTGCGCGGGACGATCTCGCCGTTGCGCTCCACCGCGACGCGCCTCTCAGCCAGCCCTTCGCGCGCGAGCAGTTCGGCGACCGACAGCGCCGCCGGCAGCTCGCGCCGCTCGCCGTTGATGATCAGGGGGATCGCAGTCATTGCAGTGAGCATTCTAGCAGCCTGTCGGACTTGAGCCGCCGTGAGCGCCGGCGGCGGGCGGGGCGGTGCGCGCGCGGGCCGCGTCCTCGGTTGTCATTTGAAGCCGGATCGTTCAGAATTCGCGCAGTCCCACCAGGGTCGGCGTGGTGATCACCTACGAATATCCCCTGAACGAGCGCATCCGAACCCTGTTGCGGCTCGAGGATCTGTTCGACAAGTCCTCCCATTTCCTGCGCATCGACGGCCCCATGGAACACCATGTGGCGCTGCTGACGATGTTCGAGATCATGGAGGTCGCGAGCCGTGCCGACCTCAAGGTCGATCTGATGCAGGAACTGGATCGCCAGCGCCAGGTGCTGCTCGGCTTTCGCAGCAACCCCGACATCTCCGAGGAGGCGCTCTCGGGCGCGCTCTACGAAATCGAGCAGGCGGGCACGAACCTGCTCGCGATGGCGGGCAAGGTCGGCCACTACCTGCGCGAGAACGAATGGCTGATGAGCATCAGGAACCGGGCGGCCATCCCGGGCGGAGTGTGCGAGTTCGACCTGCCCTCGTACCACTACTGGCTGAACCGCGAGCCGGCCGCGCGCCGAGTGGATCTCGAGGGATGGATCGAGCCCATGCTGCCGCTGCGCGACGGGCTGGCGATCGTGCTGCGGCTGCTGCGGGCGAGCGGTCGGCCGCTCAAGCAGTCGGCGCCGGCGGGCACGTTCAGCCTGAGCGTCGCGGCCGAGCCCAGGCTGATCAAGTGCCAGATGCTGCGGCTGCGGGTGCGGCGCGGCGAGCCCTACATCCCCGAGATCAGCGCCAACAAGTATGCGCTGAACATCCGGTTCACCTCGCCGGACGGCGGACTGCGGCCGCGCCAGGCCGACGCCGAAGTCGCTTTCGAACTCACCCTGTGCAACCTCTGAGCCTCCCTGAGCGCATGAGTGTGGATACGCCACCGCGGGTCGTGAGCTGTCCGGCGTGCGGAAAGCCGGTGACGTGGTCCGCGCAATCCCCGTTCCGGCCGTTCTGCAGCGAGCGCTGCAGAATCGTCGATCTCGGCGCCTGGGCCTCCGAACGCTACCGGGTGGCGGAGCAGGGCGCACGGCCCGACCCCGCCGAACCGCCGGTCGCCGGCGACTGAGCGCGGGCGCTCAGCCCCAGGCGGCACGGATCGCTGCAACGCCCTGCGCGCCGAGGGCGCGTGCGCGGGCGATGTCGGAGCGCCGCATGCCGCCCAGCGCGTATACCGGCAACGGGGCCTCGCGCACCAGTGCCGCGAAGCGCTCCCAGCCCATCGGCGCGGCTGCGGAGTGGCTCGCGCTCGCGCGCACGGGGCCGAGGACGGCGAAGTCCGCCCCGATTATGGCGGCCTGCGCGAGGTCGCGTTCGTCATGGCAGGAAGCCGCCACCCAGGCGAGCGTGGGCCGCTCGCGCTCGGCCATCAGCGCGGCCGAGGACAGGTGCAGGCCGTCGGCGCCGCAGCGCTCGGCGAGCCGCGGATCCGAATTCACCAGCACGCGCACGCCTGCCGTGCGGGCACGCGCGACGAGCGCGGCCGCGAAAGTGCGGCGCTCCTCCGCGCACAGCAGCGGCTCGCGCACCTGTACCAGCTTGAGCCCCGCGCCGATGGCCGCATCGAAGGCGGCGAGCTGGGCCGCGATGCCGATGTCGCCCGCATGCGTGATCGCATAGAAGTCCGGCAGCTCCAGCGCACGCAGCACCGGGGCATTGGCGGGCAGCAGCGGAGCGACCGTGACTGCGCCCGGCCGCTGCCAGGCGAGCGCAGCGTGCACGCGCGCGGCGATCGTCCCGCTCCAGGCCCTGACACGAAAGAAGCGCAGGCGGACATGGGCATGCGGATATTCGTGCGTGCGCACGATCCAGGGCTCGGCCTCGCGCACGCGGATGCCGAGCTCTTCGTCGAGTTCGCGTGCGAGCGCCTGCGCAGGCGGCTCGCCCGGTTCGCATTTTCCGCCCGGGAATTCCCAATAGCCGGGATAGAAGGTGCCGGCGGCGCGCCGCCCGAGCAGGAAACTGCCGTCCGGCCGCAGCAGGACCGCGGCAGCGACTTCAATGAATGCGGGCTGGGTCAAGTCGAGGTAGGCTCGGAGCGCGCGGCGGCCCCGCAGCGATTCTACCGTGCGGCGCGGCCGGCATGGCGGCGTATGCTTGGCGGAGGAACGGGGGACGGGCGGTGCAGACGCTGTTCGAGGAAATCTGGAGCCGGCATGTCGTCGAGGAACTGCCGGGCGGCGAGAGCCTGCTCTACATCGACCGCCATCTCATCAACGAGCTGACCTCACCGGTCGCCTTCAGGCGGCTGCGGGAGCGGGGGCGGGCGGTGCGCCGGCCCGAACTCGCCCACGCCTTCGCCGACCACATGGTGGCGACGGTCCCCGGACGCACGCAGGCGAGCTTTCCGCCTGCGCAGCCCTACCTGCATGCGCTGCGGGAGGCGGCGGCAGCGGCGGGAATCCCGCTCTTCGATCTCGACGATCCGGGGCAGGGGATCGTGCATGTGGCCGCGGCCGAGGCCGGCCTCGTCCTGCCGGGCATGACGGTGGTATGCGGTGACAGCCACACCTGCACCCTGGGCGCGCTGGGCGCGGTCGCCTTCGGCATCGGCACCAGCGAGATCGAGCACGTGCTCGCGACCCAGACCCTGCGCGTGCGACGCCCGCAGGTGATGCGGGTGCGCTGCGAGGGTCGCTTCGAGGCGCCGCTCTCGGCCAAGGATCTCGCGCTGTACCTGATCGGCCGCATGGGAGCGGCGGGGGCGGCGGGCCATGCCGTGGAGTTCGCCGGAGGGGCGATCCGGTCGCTCGGAATGGAGGGCCGGTTCACCCTGTGCAACCTGGCGGTGGAGTTCGGCGCACGCTTCGCGCTGATTCGGCCCGACCGGACGACCGCGGCGTGGCTCGCCGCGCTGCCCGGAGTTGCGGGCGAGGCCGGGCCGCCGAGCCTGCCGTGGTGCGAGGACAGCCGCAGCGGGGCGCGCTTCGATGCCGAGCACAGCTTCCGGATCGATGGGTTGGCGCCGAGAATCACCTGGGGCACGAGCCCGGCCCAGGTCGTCGCGATCGATGGGCGCGTGCCCGACCCGGAAGAGCTTCCCGCACGCGAGGCCGAAGCCGCGCGGCGCGCGATCGAATACATGGGCCTTGCGCCGGGCGAGCCGCTCGCCGGTCTGCCGGTCGACGACGTCTTCATCGGCTCGTGCACGAACGGACGACTGGCGGACCTGCGCGCGGCGGCGGCCGTACTCCGCGGCCGGAGGGTCGCTCCGGGAGTCCGCGCCTGGGTCGTGCCCGGCTCGCAGGCGGTGAAGCGGGCCGCCGAGGCCGAGGGACTGGACGAAGCGTTCGTCGGCGCCGGCTTCGAGTGGCGCGAGCCCGGCTGCTCGCGCTGCGTGGCAGTCAATGGCGAATCGGTGGGCGCGGGCTGCCGCGCGGTGTCGACCTCCAACCGCAATTTCGAGCACCGCCAGGGTCCCGGCGCGCGCACGCATCTGGCGAGCCCCGCGACCGCGGCCGCCAGCGCGGCTGCCGGCTGCATCGCCGATCCGCGGGATCTTTGAGGATCCATGGAAGCCTTCACCGTCCTCGAAGCGCCGGCGGCGCCGCTGCTGCGCGACGACATCGACACCGATGCACTCTTCCCGGCGGCCTGGGTGATGGACTTCGACACCGACTACGGCGCCGCGCTGTTCGCCAACTGGCGCTACCTCGATGCGCGCTCGGTCGAGAATCCAGAGTTCGTGCTCAATCGCGAGGGCTTCCGCGCCGCGCGCATCCTCGTCGCCGGCGCGAACTTCGGCTGCGGCTCCTCGCGCAGCCACGCGGTCTGGGCGCTCGCGGCCTTCGGCATCCGCGCGGTGATCGCGCCGAGCTTCGCCGACATCTTCCGGGGCAACGCGATCCGCGAAGGGATCCTGCCCCTGGTCCTGCCGCGGCCGGAGGTGGAACGGCTCGCGGCCATCGCGGCTGCCCACCCAGGCGCCACGTTCCGTATCGACCTGCAAAGCTGCCGGGTGCGGGACCCGCTGGGCGGGGAACTCGCCTTCGAAATCGACGCGCCCGCCCGCGAGCACCTGCTTTCGGGGCTCGACGAGATCGACAGCACCTTGCGCCATCGTGCCGCGATCGAGCGCTACGAGGCCGGCGTGCGCGCGAAGCGCCGGCAGTGGGCCGCGGCGGGCATACCGCACGACGATCGCTCCCGCGCGCGCTAGAATGCGCACCGCAGTCCGGTTACGAATCCACGACGAGGAGGAAGCGATGAGAATGTCGAAGGTACTGGTGGTGGCTGCGCTCGCAACGCTGGGCGTCCTGGGCTCGGCATGGGCGCAGGGCAAGATCGAGAAGCCCCAGGTCCATATCGCGGTCGGCGGCAAGGCGGCGTTCTACTACTTGCCGCTCACCATCGCCGAGCAGCTCGGCTATTTCCGCGACGAGGGCCTCGAGGTGAAGATCTCCGACTTCGCCGGCGGATCGGCGGCGCTGCGCTCGGTGGTGGGGGGCAGCGCGGATGTCGTCTCGGGGGCCTACGAGCACACCATCAACCTCCAGTCGAAGAAACAGATCTTCCAGGCCTTCGTCGAGATGGGCCGTGCGCCCCAGATCGCGGTCGGCGTGAGCACGGCGAAGGCGGCGAGCTTCAAGTCCTTCAGCGACCTGAAGGGGATGAAGATCGGCGTGTCGGCGCCCGGTTCCTCGACCAACATGCTGGTGAACCTCATCGGTGCCAAGGGGGGTCTCAAGTCCACCGACTTCTCGATCATCGGCGTGGGCACGGGCGCGGGGGTGGTCGCCGCCATGAAGAGCGGGCAGATCGACGCCGTGTCCAACGTTGATCCGGTGATGACCATGCTCGAGCGCGACGGCGCGGTGAAGATCATCGCCGACACGCGCACGCTCAAGGTCACGCAGGAGGTGTTCGGCGGCCCGATGCCGGCCGCGGTGCTCTATGCGCCGATCGAGTTCGTGAAGAAGAACCCGAAAACCGTCCAGGCGCTCACCAACGCCATCGTGCGCGCCGACCGCTGGCTGCAGACCGCTTCGACGAATGACATCCTGAAGACGGTTCCCGAAGCCTACCTGCTCGGCGACAAAGACCTCTACCTGCTTTCCTACGGCAAGGTGAAGGAAGCGATCTCCACCGATGGCTACATCGCGGACGAGGGAACGACGACTGCGCTCAAGGCGCTCTCGACGTTCAATCCGAAGATCATTCCTTCCGAGATCAAGCTCGAGCTCACCTATACCAACGAGTTCGTGAAGAAGGCACACCAGAAATACAAGTGAAGGCGGTTCTGGAAAGGGGGGGCGCAGCCGCGCTCGCCCTCGAAGGCATCACGTGCAGTTTCGCCGGCGCCGCGGGAGAGCCCGGTTACACCGCAGTGCGCGAGGCGACGCTGGTGGTGGAAGACGGCGAGTTCGTCTCGATCGTGGGGCCGACCGGCTGCGGCAAGTCGACCCTGCTCAATGTCGCCGCCGGGCTGCTTGCGCCGAGCGCGGGCAGCGTGCATGTGTTCGGCCAACCGCTCGCCGGGCTGAACCGGCATGCCGGCTACCTGTTCCAGGCCGACGCGCTGATGCCGTGGAAATGCGCTCTGGAGAACGTCGTTGCGGGTCTCGTGTTCCGCGGTGCAGCCCGCGAGCAGGCGCTCGAGACCGGGCGGGCGTGGCTGCGCCGGGTCGGGCTGGAAGGCTTCGGCGACCGTTTTGGCCACCAGCTCTCCGGCGGCATGCGCAAGCGCGTCGCGCTGGCCCAGACGCTCGCGCTCGACCCGGCGATCCTGCTGATGGACGAGCCGTTTTCCGCACTCGACGTGCAGACCCGCGTGCTGATGGAGAACGAGCTGCTCGATCTGTGGTCGGCCGACCGCAAGTCGGTGGTGTTCGTCACCCATGATCTCGAGGAGGCGATTTCGCTCTCCGACCGCGTGGTCGTGCTCTCGGCCGGGCCGGAGACCCACCCGATCGGCGAATACGCGATCGACCTGCCGCGCCCGCGCGACGTATCGGAGATCCGCCTGCTGCCGCGCTTCATCGAGCTGCACGGCCGCATCTGGCGCGCCATGAAATCCGAGGTGCTCAAGGGCTATGCGCGGCAACGGCAGTAGGCTGCGGCTCAAGGCGATCCAGATCGCGCTGCTCGCCGGCGCGTTCCTCGCCTGGCATGTCCTGACCAGCCCGACGCTGCTGCCGCCGATCTATTTCGGTGATGCCGACAAGGCGGCGTTCTTCTTCGGCGAGCCGCTCAAGGTCTTCTCCCGGCTTCTGGACTGGTTCGTGAGCGGCGAGATCTACCGCCACCTCTGGGTGACGCTGATTGAGACGCTGCTCGCCTTCGCGATCGGCACGCTGGGCGGGGTCGGGTTCGGACTGTGGCTCGCGCGCGCGCCGCTCGCCGCCGCGGTGCTGGATCCGTACATCAAGGCCGCCAACGCGATGCCGCGCGTGATCCTCGCACCGATCTTCATGGTGTGGTTCGGGCTGGGCATGGCATCGAAGGTCGCGCTCGGCGTGACGCTGGTGTTCTTCATCGTGTTCTTCAACGTCTTCCAGGGGGTGCGCGAGGTCAGTCCGGTCATCCTCGCCAACGCGCGCATGCTCGGGGCTTCGCCGCGCGCGCTGCTGCGCCACGTCTTTCTGCCCAGCGCGATGAGCTGGGTGTTCGCCAGCCTGCACAACTCGATCGGGCTCGCCTTCGTGGGCGCGGTGGTCGGCGAGTATCTGGGCTCGGCCGAGGGCGTGGGCTACCTCATCCACCAGGCCGAGGGCGTGTTCGACATCAACACGGTGTTCGCCGGCATCCTGCTGCTGACGGCCTTCGCGCTCGTGCTCGACTGGGCGGTGACGATCCTCGAGGTGCGCTTCATGCTGTGGCAGCCGCGCGCCGGCGAAACGGAGAAGCTGTGATGGCAGAAAAGCCGCTGGCCGGCGTCCGGGTGCTGGAGCTCGGCCAGTTCATCGCAGGACCCTTCACCGGCAAGTTCTTTGCCGAGTTCGGCGCCGAGGTCGTCAAGATCGAGCCGCCCGGCCAGGGCGATCCGCTGCGCAAGTGGCGCATGCTCGCCGGGGACACCTCGCTGTGGTGGAGCGTGCAGGCGCGCGGGAAAAAATCGGTCACTGCGGATCTGCGCACGGCCGAAGGACAGGAGATCGCCCGGCGGCTGGCCTCGCGCGCCGACATCCTGATCGAGAACTTCCGCCCCGGCACGCTGGAGAAATGGAACCTCGGCTACGAGAGTCTTGCGGAGGCGAACCCGGGTCTCGTGATGGTGCGCCTGTCCGGCTTCGGCCAGAGCGGCCCGTATCGCGATGCACCCGGCTTCGGCGCGGTGGGCGAGTCGATGGGCGGGCTGCGCTACGTGACCGGTTTCCCCGACCGCCCGCCGGTGCGGCTCAACCTCTCGATCGGGGACTCGCTGGCCGCGCTCCACGGCGTGATCGGCGCGCTGATGGCGCTGCGCCAGCGGGAGGTGCGCGGCGGTCGCGGACAGGTGGTCGATGTCGCGCTCTACGAGGCGGTGTTCAACATGATGGAGAGCACGCTGCCCGAATACGACCGCTACGGCGTGGTGCGCAACCGCACCGGGACCAACCTCACCGGCATCGTTCCCTCGAACACCTATCCGTCGCGCGACGGCAGGCATGTCGTGATCGCCGCGAACGCGGACTCGATCTTCAAGCGGCTGATGAACGCGATGGGCCGCCGGGATCTGGCCGAAGATCCGAAACTCGCCGGCAACGAGGGACGGGCGCGCCGCGCCGCCGAGCTCGACGAGGCGATCGGCGCCTGGGCGGCGGGCCTCGATGCGCAGGAACTCAAGCGCCGCCTCGACGAGGCCGGGGTGCCGAACGGCCCCATCTACAGCATCGCGGACATCGTCGCCGACCCCCATTACGCGGCACGCGGCATGATCGAAAGCGTGCAGCTCGCGGACGGCACTTCCCTCAAGGTGCCCGGCGTCGTGCCGAAGCTCACCGGTACTCCAGGCGACATCGGCTGGCCGGGGCCCGCACTGGGCGAGCACACCAGCGAGGTGCTGGCCTCGCTCGGCTACACTGCCGACGAGATCGGGCAGTTGCGCGCCCGCAAGGTGATCTGATCCGGGCTATCCCCGCTCGCGCCGTCCGGCGTAGTCGCGCGCGAACTGCCAGGCCGAGCGGCCGCTGCGCGAACCGCGCTCGAGCGCCCATTGCAGCGCCTCCTCACGTGCGGCGGCGATCGCGGTGGCGTCGAGGCCGAACCGCCTCAGCCAGTGGCGAGCGATGTCGAGGTAGCCGTCCTGGTCGAATGGATAGAACGACAGCCACAGCCCGAAACGCTCCGAGAGCGAGATCTTCTCCTCCACCGATTCGCCCGGATGGATCTCCTCGCCGACATGCGTGGTTTCGAGGTTCTCCGCGAAGAACTCGGGCATCAGGTGGCGGCGGTTCGAGGTCGCGTAGAGAATGACGTTCTCGGGCACCGACGCGAGCGAGCCGTCGAGCACGCTCTTGAGCGCCTTGTAGCCCGGTTCGGCCGCCTCGAACGAGAGGTCGTCGCAGAACAGGATGAAGCGCTCGCGCCGCCCGGCGGCCATCTCGACGATGTCGGACAAGTCGATGAGGTCGTTCTTGTCCACCTCGATCACCCGCAGTCCCTTGCCGGCGTACTGGTTGAGCAGCGCTTTGATGAGCGAGGACTTTCCGGTGCCGCGTGCCCCGGTGAGCAGGACGTTGTTGGCCCCGTGCCCGGCGACGAACTGGCGGGTGTTCTGGTCGATGCGGCGCTTCTGCTCGTCGATCCCGCGCAAGTCCGACAGCCGAATCCCATGCGGGTGCGCGATGGCCTCGATCCTGCCGCGGCCGTTCATCCGGCGCCAGCGGAAGGCGATCGCGCGATCCCAGTCGGCCGGCTGCGGCGGCTCGGGCAGCGCGGCGGCGATGCGCTCGAGCAGCTTGACGGTGTGGCGCAGCAGTTCGTCGTTCATCGATCGTCCGGGAGTCCGGTCGCCGCGGCTATACTCGCCCGCGTGGCGGCGAAACTGTAACACGATGACGATGACACTCGCGCGCGGGCTCGCGCTCGTCGCTGCGCTCCTGCTGGCAGGCGGTTGCGCGACCCCGCCCGCCGGGCGTACCGTCGCGTGCCCGGCGAGCGTGCCATGCCCGGCCTGCCCGGTCTGTCCGGGCGCGCCTGCCGCCGCACTCCCCGCACCGCCTGCGGCGAAGCCCCTCCAGAGCGCAGCCTGGGGCGAGCTTCCCGGCTGGCCGGGAGAGCATCCCGCGGCCGCGGCTGCCGCGCTGATCGAGTCCTGCCGCGTGATGGAGCACAAGGCGCAGTGGCAGGCCCTCTGCGAGCAGGCGCGCGCGCTCGCCCCAGGGGACGCCGCCGCGCAGCGCTTCTTCGAATCGCGTTTCGACCCCTGGCGGGTGGTCAATCCGGACGGCGGTGACGAGGGCCTGATCACCGGCTATTACGAGCCGCTGCTGCGCGGGGCCCGCAGCCGCAGTGCAGCCTTTCCGCATGCGATCCACGGCGTTCCGGACGATCTGCTGACGATCGAGTTCGGCGACCTCTTTCCGCAGTTGAAGGCGCTGCGGCTGCGCGGCCGGCTGGAGGGCCGGAAGGTGGTGCCCTACTACCCGCGCGCGGAGCTCACCCGGCGCGAGGCAGCGCTCGAATCGCGCGCGATCGCCTGGGTCGCGGACCCGGTCGAGCTGTTCTTCCTCCACATCCAGGGATCGGGGCGCGTCGAACTGCCGGACGGCAGCCGCATCCGCGTGGGCTATGCAAACCAGAACGGCCACCCTTATCGCTCCATCGGCCGCATCCTCGTGGAGCGGGGCGAGTTGAGCGCGGCGCAGGCTTCGATGGAAGGGATCAAGGCCTGGGCACGCGCGCATCCGGAACGCCTGGGCGAGCTGCTCGATTCCAATCCCAGCTACGTGTTCTTCCGCGAACTCGATGAGGGCGGGCCCGGGCCGATCGGGGCACAGGGCGTCGCGCTCACGCCCGAACGCAGTCTCGCCGTCGATGCCACGGTCATTCCCCTCGGCAGCCCCGTTTTCCTCGCGGCCACCTGGCCGAATTCGACCGAGCCGCTGCGGCGGCTGATGGTCGCACAGGACACCGGCGGTGCCATCCGCGGGCCGGTGCGCGCCGATTTCTTCTGGGGCTTCGGCCACGAGGCCGGGGCACGCGCCGGCGCGATGCGCCAGAGCGGCCGCCTCTGGGTGTTGCTGCCCAGATAAATGGGGTCAGACACGATTAATTACGATTAATTAATCGTGTCTGACCCCATTTATCCTGACCCCATTTATCGATATCCGACAGGTCGTCAGGACTGCACCCTCGTGGGGCGATTGGAGCGGGCTGCGCACCAACCCGGTGCCGCCCCCGGCCCCGGCCGACTCGACCCCTCCCCGGTGCCCACCCGACGGCGGGTGCGCCGCTCGTTGGTATGCGGCTTGCTTCCATGCACCGGATCGGCCCAACCGGAGCACCCGCATGGAACCGTTGAAGAGTTCGTCCGATGTCGTCTTCATCCTCATGGGCGCCGTCATGGTGCTCGCCATGCATTCCGGGTTCGCCTTCCTGGAGCTGGGCACGGTGCGCCGGAAGAACCAGGTCAATGCGCTGGTGAAGATCCTCGCCGACTTCGCGGTCTCCACGATCGCCTATTTCTTCATCGGCTACGGCGTCGCCTACGGCGCCCATTTCTTCGCCCCGGCGACCGAACTCGCCGGCAAGAGCGGCTACGAGCTGGTGAAGTTCTTCTTCCTGCTCACGTTCGCGGCGGCGATTCCGGCGATCGTGTCCGGGGGCATCGCGGAGCGTGCCCGCTTCCATGCCCAGCTCGCGGCGACCTTCCTGCTGGTGTCGCTCGTCTATCCGTTCTTCGAAGGCATCGTGTGGAACGATCACTACGGCTTCCAGGCCTGGCTCGAAGCGGCCTTCGGCGCGAAGTTCCACGACTTCGCCGGCTCGGTCGTCGTGCATGCGGTGGGCGGCTGGATCGGACTCGCGGCGGTGCTGCTGCTGGGCGCGCGGCGCGGGCGCTATTCGAAGACCGGCGCGGTCGCCGCGCATCCGCCCTCCTCGATCCCTTTCCTCGCCCTGGGCGCGTGGATCCTGACGGTGGGCTGGTTCGGATTCAATGTCATGTCGGCACAGACTCTGGAAAAGGTGAGCGGCCTGGTCGCGCTCAACTCGCTGATGGCGATGGCCGGCGGCACGCTCGCGGCGCTCGTCGCGGGACGAAACGATCCGGGGTTCGTGCACAACGGTCCGCTCGCCGGACTGGTCGCGATCTGCGCCGGCTCCGATCTGATGCATCCGGTCGGGGCGCTCGCCACTGGCGCGGTCGCAGGCGGGCTCTTCGTCGTTCTCTTCACCGTCACCCAGAACCGCTGGAAGATCGACGACGTGCTCGGGGTCTGGCCGCTGCACGGCCTGTGCGGCGCGTGGGGCGGGATCGCCGCTGGTATCTTCGGGAGCGCGGCGCTCGGCGGCATGGGCGGGGTGAGTCTCGCGTCCCAGGCGATTGGCACCGGCGCGGGCATCGCAGTCGCGCTGACCGGAGGTTTCGCGGTCTATGGCCTGCTGAAGGCGACGATGGGCCTGCGCCTGGATCCAGAGTCGGAATTCAACGGCGCCGACCTGTCGCTGCACCGGATCTCCGCCTCGCCGGAGCGCGAGACGCTCTGGTAGGCGGGGCGGCCGCGGACTATTTCGCCTGAGCCAGCGACTTCTCGATTTCGGCAAGCGGCACCGCGCCGGGCAGCCGCACGCCGTTTGGCATCAGGATCGTCGGCGTGCCGCGGATGCGCAGCGTCTGGCCGAGCCGGACGTTTTGTTCCACCGGAGTCTGGCAGGTCGGCTTGGCGCTCGGCGCGACCCCGCCGACCATCCAGTCGCCCCACGCCTTGGCGCGGTTGGGGGAACACCAGATCGAGCGCGCCTTGTCGTAGGAATCCTGGGACAGGATGGGATAGAGGAAGGTGTAGATCGTGATATCGCTCAGCCCCTGAATTTCCTTCGCCAGCTTCTTGCAATAGACGCAGTTCGGATCCTCGAAGGTCGCCATCGTGCGCTTGCCGTTCCCGCGCACGGTCTTGATCGCGCGCTCGAACGGCAGCGTGGCGTAGACCTTCTTCTGCGTCAGGTTCTCGGTCGTCCTGGTGTCGATAATGTCGCCATCGAAGAAGAACGCCCCCTCGGCGTCGGTATAGAGGATCTGGCCCTCGGTGCGGACCTCGAACAGGCCCGCGTAGGGCGTCTTCGCGATCGATACGCCCGAAATGCCGAGCCGGCTCTCGACCGTCTTCCTGAGCTGCGCCTCGTCGGCGAAGGCGGGGCCGGCGGCGACGAGCCCGGCGAGTGCGAGTACGGTCCATTGGATCGACATCGGATCTCCTGTGGAGGTGGAGGACGAAGGGGCTCAGCGCATCGCCTGGCGCGCGAGTACATTGCGTACGACCGGCAGTGCGCCGGTCAGGTTCAGTCCGAGATTGCGCAGCAGGACGAGCGGCGCGGCGCGCGCGTGGAACAGCCGGTGCAGCGCGTCGGTGAGCGCCTGGAACGCGAGCACCGGCTCGGCGCGCGCGCGCTCGTAGCGGCGCAGCACGGCCGCCTCGCCCGGGTCTGCGGGGGCAGCGGCGGCGAGCACCCCGGCGAGCGAGGCCGCATCCCCGAAGCCCAGGTTGATGCCGTGGCCGGACAGCGGATGGATGCAGTGGGCGGCGTCGCCGAGCAGCGCGAGCCGTGGCGCGATCGGGTGTTCGACCCGCATCAGCCGCAGCGGAAAAGCCTGCGGCGCGGTGACGATCTCGAGCTCGCCCAGGCGCGCTCCGGAGGCCTCGCGCACCGCGGCGCAGAAGAGCGCCGGATCGAGTGCGAGCAGCTCCCCGGCGTGGGCTTCCAGGGTCGACCAGACGATGGAGACGCGATTGCCGGGCAGCGGCAGGAAGGCGAGCACCCCGTCGCCGCGAAACCACTGGAAGGCGGTGTTCCCGTGCGCGCGCTCGCAGGCGAGATTGGCGACCACCCCCATCTCCCCGTAGTCGAACGTCCGTGCGCCGATGCCAGCCTGCCGTCTCACCCACGAGTTCGCGCCGTCCGCGCCTACGGCGACCCGCGCCGCGACCTCCTGACCTCCGGCGAGCCGCAGGCGCACGCCTTGCGCATCCACGACAAGCTGCTCGGGCTCCGCCGGGCACAGCAGGGTCAGGTTCGCCTGGCGCTTCGCGCTCTCCCACAGCTCGCGATGCATCAGGCCGGACTCGACGATCCACGCCAGCTCGCACACTCCGCACGCATAGGCCGAGAACTCGAGATGCCCGCCGTCGTCGCCGAAGATCTCCATCCGGTGCACCGGCGTCATGCGCGCGCGGTCGAGCCGCGGCCAGACCCCGGTCTCGTCCAGGAACGCGGCGGCTCCCGGGCTCACCGCATACACACGTGCGTCCCATTGCGCGGGCGGGGCTTCGGGTTCGCGGCCTTCGACCAGCGCGACGCTCAGCTCGCTTGCCCGCAGAGCGCAGGCGAGCGACGCACCGGCCAGGCCGGCGCCGATGACGGCGACATCGACGGATCGCATGGACATGGCGGGATTCTATCAGCGCCGCCCGCCCGGACCGGGAGCGAATTGACAACGCCGGAAACGGCAGCGGATAATCGCCCGCCCAGCGCGGGGTGATGTAGCTCAGCCGGTTAGAGCGACGGATTCATAATCCGTAGGTCGAGGGTTCAAGTCCCCCCATCACCACCAATTCACCGAAGCCATCTCGAGGCCGCTTTTTCTGCGGCCTCATCCCGGTTTCGTGCAGGCCTCGCGACATGCGCCGTACCCGGCTTGCCGCGGACAGGCGCGAAGCAGCCGAGCGGGGTCAGGTCTAGTTGTGTAGCATGACGGGCGGATTCAGGACCCCTGCAGCAAGCGAAGCGCATTGCACCGGTCGTCCCGCATCCGCCCCGATGTCCCTTCCCGCACATCGGCGGTTCGGCAGAAGGCGTGAGCGTGGTGGCGGCGGGCGGGGAATGCTACGATGCTAGACCTGACCCCGAATACG
>Ga0100385_1000920_pt1 | contig 32003 bp, 42 predicted proteins | sample CryGeymeta201509_FD_81543 | JGI IMG/M metagenome (GOLD analysis project Ga0100385, IMG submission 81543) | Groundwater microbial communities from Crystal Geyser aquifers in Utah, USA - Crystal Geyser metaG 2015-09 | ecosystem: Environmental > Aquatic > Deep subsurface > Groundwater | place: USA... | reverse complement strand
GCCCGTTATAACGAGCGCCGCCACCAGCAGACCAGAGCCCCAAAACTGGATGCCAGCGCCGCCGGCACCATGGCACGACTGACAGACACCAGCTGGTAACGATTTCAGGACAGGAAAACAGGACGAGGACAGGACTATGGCAGCAACAAACATTCAAACCCCGGCGGCCCGCCGGACAGACCCGGCAACCAGCCACGCCACGGCGACGCTGATTACCGGTACAGGCCAGCGCCAGACCCATGTGCGGATTCTGGCTGAGGTGGTGGCCAACAATCCGGGTATGACCAGTGCAGAGCTGGCTTTTATGCTCGCTGATAAGCACCCCCAGCTTAACCGGCACGAAACCGCACGCCGGTTGGCGGATGGCAAGGGTACGGTTGTGCGGCAGGGGATCGCCAGGAAGTGTCGCCAGTGCCATCGCGCCTGCGTTACCTGGTGGCCGACTGAAGCGGCACTTCGGGCTTATGGCCCCGATGCTGATCAGCCGGAGGTGCATTGATATGGCTGCGCAGCATTACAAAACAGCCTCGCGGGTGTCGCTTTATGAGTATGCAGGCCCGTGTGCCGATTGCGGCTACCGCGATCATTGCGCCGGGCGTCGTGATGCCATTACCGGTGTTTCGACAACCAGCTTTGACACCTGCGACCAGTACGACAAATACGACCCATGGCGCGGCCGCGTGAATTTTGATGCAGACCGCACGCCGCACCGCGTGGCGGGTGCCCGCCGTCTTCACCTTATTACTGCGCAGGAGGTTCATTGATGGATGAGTTCTTTTTAATGCCGGAGCCGCTGGTTCCGGCCTTTTTGCCGACGGATGCTGATGTGGTTGAGGCTGGCACGTTGCAGATCAATGAGCCATTCGAGGCGATGTTTACCGGTCGCCATGTTGTGACTGATGTTCGTTATCCGAACGTGATTGCCCGCGATGGCGAAGGCAAAGAAGTGACGTTTGGCCACCGAGCCCCAGTAAAGCGCGTATTGGCAGCAGAGGCCGGGGAGGGTGTATGGGCCGCAGCGTAAACAAGGTGACGCTAATTGGCACTTTGGGGCGTGACCCTGAAGTGCGCTATATGCCGAATGGCAATGCCGTGGCGAATCTGACGCTGGCAACCGATGAGGGTTACAAAGACAAAACCACCGGACAGAAGGTGGAGGCTACCGAGTGGCACCGCGTTACCGCGTACGGAAAGCTGGCTGAGATTATTCAGCAGTACCTGGCGAAGGGCGCAAAGGTGTACATCGAGGGCAAGCTGCGCACCCGTGAGTGGGAGAAAGACGGCATTAAACGCTACACCACCGAAATCATCGCCAGCGATATGACAATGTGCAGCTCACGCCCTGCGGGTGCTGGCCAGCCTGCAGGTGGATATCAGTCGGCCGGGGCGATGGCGGGGCAAATTCATGGCGGCCAGCAGCCTGCGCCTGCTGATCAGCAGCCAGTCCCTGCGCATAGCAATGGATTTGATGACTTTGATGATGACATACCCTTTTAGCCCGGAGGCTTTGCATGATTTTGATTACTAAAGACGGCCTTCGGGCAGAGGCTCGCCGCATTCTTGCCGAGTGCGATTTTTTTGATACCGAGACGAACTGGAACGATGAAGCCACTGATGCCGTGATTGATATAGCGGTTATTGAGGGCGATACCGGCGCGGTGGTTTTGGACACACTGGTGCACACCGATCTGGTGGTAAGTGACCGCGCTACTGCGCTGCATGGCATTGATAATGAAACCCTGAAATCAGCCCCGCGCCCCGGGGCAGTCGTTGCCATGATTCATCAGCGGATTGCCAATGGTCGGCAGTTGTCAGCCTTTAATCTGCGCTTTGATGTCTGGTCGTTATCTAACACTGCCGAGCCGGAAACTGTGCGTCCACAAAAAAGCTGGGACCCGTTTGAATCTGTTATCCCGTGGGATCAGCGCAATGACGTTATGGAGCTGGCTAACCGGTACTTTTCAGAGCATCTGGAATGGGATGTTCAAAACAGCAAGTTCCGCCGGTTATCACTGGCGCGCTGCTGTGAGCTGGCGGGTGTTGAGTTTACCGGCAAGGCTCATCGTGCGCTGGCTGATGCTGTCGCGGCGCGGGACCTTGTGGTGGCGATTGCTGAGGGGGTAGTGGCAGCATGACTGGAAAGCGTCGCCTGATCCGTCAGCGGATACCAGAGAGTGACCCTGCGGGGATTGATCAGCACCAGCCTGGCGCCAAGCTGGATGCCGGTAAAACCTTAGCTGGCGTGTTGCTGGATTTTGGTAATGCGCTGGAGCGTGTTGCACGAGTCGGAACTTTTGGTGCGGAAAAGTACACGCGAGGCGGTTGGCAAAGTGTTAAGGATGGCCCCCAGCGGTATGAAGATGCACTTATGCGCCACCTGCTGGAGCTGAGAAATCTGGAAGGTATTGACCATCAAACAGGCATGCCGCACCTGTGGCACGCTGCCTGGAACATTTTGGCAATCATTGAGTTGCAGGAGCGAAGTAATGCGCGCCCTGATTAAAGACCTGCATGCCGACGACAAGGGCCGCTCTGTGGCTCTCGTGGTTATTGATTGTCCGGCTGATGAGCTGCGCCGCCGCCTGGCAAGCAATCCGACGAGTGTTGAGTTGATGACCCGCACTCAGATTGCTGACCGGCCTGCCGCCGTTAATGAGCCACCAGCCACCAGCGCAGAACCTATCAAGGGCGGCCAGCTTTCGATCTGGCTGGCGCAGCGGGAGAAGGAAAAGCCGTTTCAGGCCTTTCTGGTGACGCTTGGCTGCAACGCCAGTACGCCCGCATTGGCTGAACAGGCGGTTAAAAGCCTGCTTCGCTTTACCAGTCGCGCCCAGCTGGATAATGACCCAGTCCTTGGCCTGCGTTTCCGCAACGAAATTATGTTGGAGTACAGCGCATGGCTGAACAAAAAACACCGGTAAGACGAAATCCAGCGGCCAAGGTTGTATCTGGTCGACTGGTGGTTGGCATTGACCCTGACCTGGTTAAAAGTGGTGTTGCGGTGGTTGAAGGCGGCCAGCTGACCAGTCTTCAGGCCATGGCATTCCCTGATTTGCTTCAGTATGCCCGCCAGCTGGTGGCCTGCGCCGCTTTGTTTGTTGTTGAAGACGTTGAGCACGACAAAACGACGTACCACCGCGCCCGCACAAACGCCCGCACGCACGCTGCAATTGCCCAGAAGGTTGGGCAGGTAAAGGGGGTGGCCCGGGTATTGGTGGAGTGTTTGCGGCACATGGGTGCAGATATTCAGCTGGTAAAGCCACTGCAAGGTCCGGCAAAGCGCCAGGCAAAGGCTGATGCGGAATACTTTAACCGGATTACTGGCTGGGCAGGCCGGAGCAATTCAGATACTCGTGATGCGGCTCTGTTGGCGCTGTACTTTAAACTGTAGTTTTTGTTATTTGACTCAAGAGCATGCGCCATCTATTGATATTGCTGTGTATAGGTATCAGAATCGTCCGCTATTTTTGATTCTCACAGGGAAGATTGAATGCGCCTTAGTGATAGGCATTATTCTCGTGCATGCAATACAAAGGGGTGGAAGCGCCATTTAGCTGGATGCGCTCGAGCCAAGCACTATAAAAAGTTAAAGCATGTCAGAAGGTTTGGGCCTATTTCTGAAGAAGGTCGTCACCAGCGCTGGGCTCGCACCGATTATCTTTTGAATTACTTCCGTAAATTCTCTGACAGTCCAAGGTTGCCCAAGTCGCAGCGAGGTAGGTATCGACGTGTCCGTTTGCCTGCTCGCAGCTGCTTTATTGAATATCCCGAAGAATCACTTTTGAGCATATGGGAGGCGGTTGAGACGTGCATTGATAAGAAGGTCAAGAGCGTGATGGTTGATCATCATCGCGTTAGATCATACAACTTGACTTCCGAGGCGCTGCTTGGTGTTGGTGCTGAGGTTGCTGAGCAATGGCGTCGATTAACAAAGAGCCCGATCAAAATAAGCGGTAGCTTGCCGGAGAGTCCTGACCATCAACAACTTATCAATGAGATCGGCATTATCAAGGAGCTCAATGCGAAGTCGTCCCGCCCAGTCCCACTTCCGACTGAAAAGCAGCATCTTTTTTCTTACAAGAGCGTCAAAAAATCAACTCCAAGCGCCCATAGTGTTGATGATAAGACCATTGCATCTGAAAAACTCACTGAGCATGTGAATGACTGTATCCGTGATCACAAGCTAGAGCTTACCAATGAGGCTTCTGAGTTGCTTATGAAGTCGGTGAGTGAGGTTTTAGATAACGCCGAAAGACATTCTGTTAGAGAGGGAAAAGGAGGGCATGTATGGTATGCAAGAGGGTATCTAAATAGTCACTCAAAAAGCCAGAACTTTGAAGTGTCAATATTTAATTTTGGCATAACTATTGCAGATTCGTTCCTTATGCTTCCGGAAGGGAGTTATAGCCGCAATCTTGTATTGGATTATGCCAACGCCCATGAGGGTGAATTTACTATAGAACAGCTGATTACTGTTGCCGCCCTGCAGCAGCTTTATAGCTGTAAAAATGAGGATGATAGTGAAAACAACGGCCAAGGGACGGTATTCCTTATCCAGTTTTTTGAAAGAATGTGTGAAGAGTTCTCTCAGAAGTTTGGACGAGCAGACGTGAAGCCCATGATGAGCATTGTTTCAGGTAAGACACATATTATTTTTGATGGAACTTATAGGCTTTCTCAGCTTTCGAACTACAATAACCCTGATGCTGAAGAAGGGGATGAGCAATTGATCATTTCCTTTAATGAGCAAAATAGTTTAAGATCGCCGCCCGATCCTCGCTACGTCCGGAAGTTGAGCCGATCATTCTTCCCTGGCGTTGCTATAAGTATCAGATTCCCTCTCAAAGAGGAGGATGATGAATGAGTGACAATACGATGATTATTGACCTAGGTAGGTTCACCAGAGGTAAAAAGCTACTTTCTGGCCGGGACAATGGTAAAGATGCATGTGAGCTTCTGGAACTCTCAGATGTAGCCTCTAATTGTAAAATTGTGTTGCAGAATGATGGCGATACTGTCATTACCAACTCATATTTCTTGGGAATGCTATCTAAGCTCTTTGATAAATACACAACAAAAAAAGAACTCTTAGAAAATATTGATTTCAAACAGCTGAATGATACAAACCAGAAGGAATTGTTGCGTGGCATTAATCGAGGCTTTTCCCGAGCGGTCAATGCAATGGCTGTTTAATCTCTGCCTTGTTTTTATATTTTCATCCTCCTCGGCCTCGTATGCCGAGGAGGGTATTCAAAAAAATTCCGACTTGGCAGTTCGCGTAAATGCATTAGATGATGGCGGCCTGGCTACTCCAGCACATCAGTCTCATTTGGTTGAAGTAACTCCTCCAAGTATCAAAATCCTCAAAATTGATTCCGATAACTCCAGAAAGGAACCTATTCAGCCTAGTGACGCGACGACAGATGTTGTTGAAGTTGAGGCCGATGTAGTTGCAGTTGATACTGATTCAGCGAATAAGAAGACTTTACCTGAAGTGAAGGGTGACGAGAGGATTCTACCCGCAAAGCATGGCGCGCCAGATGAGATTTATAGCGCCAAAGAATCCCGCGAAATTGGCTCCAGTAATAATGAAGATAAGCCAATTTCATTTTGGATTGTCAGTCTTGTAATAGCGTCCATTACTTTGGTTGTGTCACTATTTAATACTTGGCGCATGTATCAAAATTTTGCCTACCAAAACCGGAAGTCTATTTATGACGACTTTTGGTTTAGAGATATTTTCTTTAAGACTCTTAATACTGAAATAATAAAATTTAGAAGCAAGTGGAGCAGGGTCAAACTGCGCGAATCCGTGGATGAGGAGGGTTCAAAGCTTCTTGATGAGTATTTCAGTGATTTAGCGTCACTACGTGATATTGCCTCCGTCATTAGAATCGTTAAAACTAATGCGGCTATCGGATTTGAGGATGCGTTTGAGATGCTTGAGAATTTACCTCAGGATCAAGATCCAGAATACCAATACGGTCTTTTTATGAGTACTATTCATCAGCTTTCTTTTCAGATCCATAAGAGCCTGGAAAACGCCAAGTACAACGTCGAATGATAGAGTTAAAGCAGCTCTTCGTTCATAATTATAGGGCCTGTTAGCTTTCACTGATCATCGTATATTTGCCTCTGGACTCAGGACAGGGGCACCGCATGATCATCACCACAAAGTTCTCGGCGCGCGTCGCCATTCTCGAAGCCTACAGCATAGAGTTGCAGGGAAATTCAGACTTTACAGGCTCTGCCGGTGGCCGGCCAATGACCACCAGCACTCACCGGCTGGCCAGTCGTTACGAAGCCGCAAAAATTATCTCTGCAGTTGAAAAGTTGCCGAATCACATCCGCGCTTGGTTGATGTGGGCCTATGGCCCGGCGGTGTTTGCTGTTATCCGCTCAAATCAGGAGGTGGCTGTTGCAGCCATTGCTGCGCTGGTTGATGTCGATCTGGCAGCCCTTAGTGATCCTGTGGCGCTGCGCACTCAGCTGCTTGTGTATGCCCATATGGACAACTACCGGGCTATGGCTGTGACCGGCCACCGTAAATACCGCAAACCTGCACATTTTGATCGTGCTGTGCGCCGCATAAGTGGCGGTGCGGTTGGATTTGATCTGTCTGGCCGGAATTTTGGCCGTGATTATGGGTATCTGGCAGCGTTGGTTGAGCAGGCGTGCGCTGAGCTGGATAAAGCTGGCTTGCCTTCGGTTGGCGCAGCATTGGCATCTGTTCGCAGTTTTCGAGATCCTGCTGCGCCGGGCATGGATGTAATCAATACAGCACCCGCGATAGCTATCTGATGACTGGGTGGAAGAAGAGCAACCTAAGCCGCCAGTGTGAGCGCCAGCGCTTCAGTAAGGCAACGTGGATTCGCTGTAGCGGCTGCGGTGGAAAAGGGCTGGTGGCTGGCATGTTTGATAGCAGCCCATCAGCAGCATGTATTCAGTGCAACGCTGCAGGATGGATACCGCCCGATGGTCAGCCCCTGGCGGAGCATGAGGCGTTGTTGCTTTTGCGTACTCAGCTGAACAGGCAGTCTGCGCGAGTCCATCAGCTGCGGCGCCGCACGCAGCCGCCAAAGGAAAAAACGCCAGCAGATGATTATGGGAACGGGCGGTACAGTGGGGATTGAAATAAAATACCGGGCATTAGGGTTTTCTTGAGATAGCGCTTGACGAATACGCTCATTGAGCGCATTATTTGCTTATCAACACGGAGAAACCTTATGCAACTCACCCACACCAGCCCCGTTGAAATAACCAGCATCAACACATCCGGCCGCTTCGGTGAGTTCTTGTTCTTTGCTCATGACGAATACGTGATGACCGCCGGTAGTTATATTATCTACGCCATCGATCTCGATGATGCCGCAGTAATCGAAGCCAGCGCTCTGTTTTATCATGAGAATGCAGAAAAGCTTTCCGCGCTTGTCGCAGAAGTCGCTGCTCGATTCGATATCGAAGAAGATGCCGCAGAAGCGCTGATTGAAGAAAGCGCCTCAATCTACGACATCGACAGTAATGTAGAACCTGAAGATATGGCCGATGCCTCCTGGGATATCCAGCATTACACCGCCCGCGCCGCAAAGCTGCTGGGATTCCGGGGCGTAGCTGTTAGCGACGAGCAGGGCGTTTCGTATCTCGTTGATATGCTGGGCCACGAATCTGAGCTGGTTAAAGCATGACCAGCCCAATGCCGCGTGAGGTTCGCGCCGCCAGAGAAGCTGCCGGATTGAGCCAGACTGCCGCTGCCGAGCTGGTTCATAGTAAGTTGCGCACATGGCAGCAGTGGGAAGCAGGGGATAGGCGCATGCACCCTGGGCTATGGGAGTTATTCCGGATCAAGATGGCGGAGCCAACACGATAGCAAAAACGCCTGAATGCAAAAGCGGGGTTGACTCGTGACGCGCTTTTATGGCTAAATTTCCATGCTGGCGAAATAACGCCTAAACACATTTAAAGCCTCGGTTCTCACCGGGGCTTTTTTGTTTCTGGTCCCGTCCTGACCCGAGAAAAGCCCCGGCACCGTCCATGCCGGGCACCTTATTCCTATGCCTGAAATTGATCCTTCACTCGTCGTATCAGCCTTGACGCTGTTCATTACCGTGGCTGTGCAGGTTATTGCCTTTTCGAAAATGATTGGGCAAATCAGCACGCGACTTGATGTTCACGATGAGCAGCACATCCGCCACCAGACCCGCATTGACGAGCATGCAAAGCTGATCAATCGGCACGAACGTGATTTGGCTGTTCTGCAGGACCGCCAGAAGAGAGTTTCAGAATGACTGATTGGCCTTGGAAAAACTTTCCGCAACACGAGATGCGCTGCAAAGAAACCGGGGAGTTGGCGATTCTTCCCAGTTTTATGGATCGACTGCAGCGGCTGCGTGATGACTTTGCAAAGCCAATGGTGATCAGCTCTGGCTATCGTAGCCCAAAGCATTCGATTGAGATTGCAAAGTCTCAGCCTGGTACACACGCAATGGGCTGTGCTGTTGATGTGCAGATATCAGGTGCTGATGTTACCCGCTTAATAGCACTCGCCAATAAGCACGGTTTTACCGGTATTGGCGTTCGTCAGTACGGCGAGTACAAAAAGCGCATCGTTCATCTGGATGATGCACCGGAAGCACCATGGCGTCCGCGCCCACACTTTTGGAGTTACCCATAATGCCTTTGATTATTCTGCTCGCAATAGTTCTGGTTTGTACGCTGTCGGTTATTTATGTCGCCGGCATTGAGTTAGTGAGTCTCGCCACCGCCCTGGTTCGCGAGGTTCGTAAGCATGCGGGTGTTTTTATTGTGCTTCTGTTTGGTAGTGGTATGGCTGCTGCTGACGTAACGACAATGCCGGACTCTGATGTGTTTACGTCGCTGCTTGAATTGCTTATTAGTCAGTTGATTAATGGGTCGTTCACGTGGGTTGACTGGCTATTGGTTGGCGTTGTTGTCGCGCACTTTTTAGCAACCGCATACATCAATTTTACAGACACTCCGGATGACAATACTGCATACGGAAAGTTATACCGTTACCTGCTTGAGCCCTTGGCTGGTGTTATCTTTAAGCACAAAGTTAAGCAAAAGCCTTTCTCTGATATCCGGTTGAAATAGGGCTAATGGGGAAGGGGCTGGGAGTTATTTTGACGCTGCTCCGGCTAGCTTTGCAGGCCGTGCAGCGCGAAATGGAGCGCCGTCGCAATGATAAGGCACAGCGAGTTCAGGATGATCCTGGTAGTGCTTGGGCTAATCGCTTTGGTCGGGTGCAGCCTGATGCAATCGAACCGCAGCAACTGCCCACCGATTGTTCCAAGGTTGCCACCAATCCAGCCGAACGGAGTGGTGGTGCTGGAGACTGAACACCAGCGCGACCTGCTGCTTTACTTTGAGCAGGTGGAGCGGTGCCGATAGTCTCGACCTATGTCATGGCCACCCACCCCCTATGTGGGTCCTTCCAAGGGGGTGTCCCATTGCGGGTATAAGCCGCGCGGCTTTTGTCTGTTTAAGGAATTTTTTCGAGTAGCCGGTTCCGGTTCCGGTTGTAGTTTTCGGGTGTGAAAAATGCCAACTCAAGCAGATGTTGCTGAACACCTTGATCTGTCAGAGCGCCGTGTTCGTGATTTGACAAAAGATGGCATCCTGCCTGGCTCGAAGGGGCGGGGCGGTTATGATCTCGATGCCTGCCGATTGGCATACATCACATATCTTAGGGGGATTGGCAGTGGCCAGACCTCCGCACCGGAACCCCCACGCGATCCAGACGACTACGGCGGCGATGACGACGAAGGCTTTATCGATGCCGAGCGAGAAGAAGCCCGCCGGAAAAAATACGATGCCGATCTGAAAAAAGAGCGGCTGAAAATCCTGCGCCGCGAAAACGCACCGGTCGACATCATCACCGATGTTGTCGGCAAGCAGATGGAGATGGTTAGCGCCCAGTTACGGGCACTGCCAATGCAGATAAAGCTGGCCGCCCCGATGCTGACGAGTCGTAGCATTGAGCTGATCCAGAAAACCATCGCGAATATGTGTAACCAACTCATCGATGTTAAACCAGATCTCACCGGATACAGCCCAGTCGATCCTGATGGCGATTCGGCGGGGAATGGAATCTCTGAGGGTTCAACGTCCGCAGACGGCAGTTGAGTGGGCAGATAAACATTTTTATCTGTCGCCAGAATCATCTTATGTAGAAGGGCCCTGGACAACACAGCCCGTTCAGAAAGCCATTCTGAACGCGATGGGCAACGACGATATTCGCGAAGTGGATTTCCGCAAATCTGCGCGTATCGGTTACACCAAAATGCTATTGGCGGCCACTCTGTACTTGGCCGAACACAAGCGCCGAAATATCGGCTTGTGGCGAGAGGATGACTCAGCAGCAGCAGAATTTGTGAACACTGAGCTAGACCCGGCCATCCGCGACTGCTCAGCGATTAAAGAAATATTCCCTGACTGGCACAAAAAGTCGGAGAACAACAAAGTCGATTATAAAAAGCTGCTGGGCTGTTCGCTGCATATCCGCGGCGGTCAGGCTGCCGGCGGTTATCGCGCCCTGTCGAAAGACGTTGTTATCGGCGATGAAATCGACGGCTTTGTGCAAAACGTATCTGGCAAATCCTCAAAAGAGGGTGACCCGATCACGCTGATGTTCAAGCGAACAAAAGGCTCCAGCTTTCCGAAAGTAATCCTTGGGACAACACCGACAACCTCAACACTGAGTCATATTGAGCGCCGCGAACACGCCGCCGATGTCCGGCTTCGGTGTTGGGTTCCATGCCCACATTGCCAAAAGCTGCAGTACTTAAAGTGGGGCGGACCCGGTCTTTCGTACGGTATTAAATGGGATAAACACCCAAGCAAAACAGACACTGCCGACAGTGCCCGCTATCTCTGCGAACACTGCGCCTGCGAATTCGGTTACCACGAATTTATCGACGTTATAAGCGAAGCCGATCCGCTCTGGCTTGATGATGAAAACGGCGTAGCAACATACGATGGCATTCACTATTTCGATCACGAAACAGGCCGCGAAGTAAAAACACCGCGCCATGTGTGCTTCATCGTGTGGGCTGCTTATTCGCCCACCACGCCATGGTCGGAAATTGTCGGGGAATATCTCGACGCAAAACCCGACCGCCTGACATTTCAGGGCTTTGTGAATACAACACTGGGCGAATATTGGCACGACGATGTGGCCCGCAAGATCGACGGCACTCAACTCTATAAGCACCGCCGCGAGCACTACCCGAAAGCCAGCGACAACGCCACGTTATTACTGCCGCGTGATGTGCTGTACATCACCGCCGGGGTGGATACACAGGGCAACCGCTTTGCGTGGGAAATAGTCGGCTGGGGTAAAGGCGAACAAAGCTGGTCTATCGAATATCGAGAGCTGCTGGGGAACCTTGCAGAACAAAGCATCTGGGATCAGCTTGCACAATACATGCGCCGCAACTGGCAGCGTGAAGACGGCATGCAAATGGGCATCAACCTGGTGTTCCATGACTCCGGCGGCGGATTTACCGACGACGTATACCGACATGCCGCCGCCGTCGATCCGGCTTGGTGGATACCGGTTAAAGGGGATGGTGGACCGAACCGGCCGATTGTCAGCTTCAGCAGCAAAAAAGTAACCGACCACGGCAGCTATCTCGCCATCGTTGGAACCAACAACACCAGCGATTTAATGGCCAACCGGTTCGAGATCAGCGAGCCCGACACACCCGGCTTCTGTCACTGGCCATATTCGGAATACCACACCGCCGAATACTTCAACATGCTCACCGCCGAAGAGAGGAAATTGCATTACGTTGGTGGCCGTGAAACCTGGCGCTGGGAATGCCCGAAGGGTAAGCGTAACGAAGCGCACGACTGCCGCCGCTACGCCACTGCTGCGGTTAAATTCGCGCAGCAGTATTTAGGCCTCGACTTAACAAATGGCATCACGCCGACGAATAGCAACAGCGCCCCGCAACAAGAGCGGCGCAAATCGGACTACTGGAACCGCTAATGAGTAACTTCACAACCACGCAACTGCAGGCGCTGGAAAAAGCCATCGCCGCTGGCGTTACCGAATTTACATACGATGGCCAAACAACGAAATACCGCTCGCTTAACGAAATGATCTCGCTGCGCAATTTAATCCGTGCCGAACTGGGCTTGCCCAGCAGCACAACCCAAAACAATACCCCTGCATTCATGAGTCACAGCAAAGGCTATCGCTGATTTTATGGCCAATATTCTCGACAGCATGATCAACCTGCTATCACCTTCAGCCGGCGTAGAGCGTGAAGCCAGCCGCCAGGCGCTGGCACAGCTGAAGAAAATGGGGGCGCAAAACAGCTACTACGAAGGCACCAGCGCTGGCCGCCGTGGTGCGCAGAATGTACGCGATAACTCCGCGCGCAATATCACCCGCTCAGAACTGGTAAAAGCCCGCCGTATTGCCCGCGACTTTTACCGCAACAACAGTATTCACAAAGCCGCCTGCGACGCCATTGCCTACAACACAGTGTCGTCTGGTATTCGCCCGCGTCTTGAAACCATTGGACGCAGCGCACCAAAACGCCAGCAGGCTGCGCAGCGTGTGTTTAATACCTGGGCTGAATCCATTCACCTCGATGTGGACGGCCAGCACAACCTGTACGGCATTCAGTTTCAGACCATGTTGGAACTGGTAAAAAGCGGAGAATGTTTAATCGTACGCAAGCGCACGCTCGAACCGATCAGCGGCGTGCAGCTGCAGCTGAAAGTACTGAGTGGCGATTATCTCGACCACATGAAAGACGGTGTTTTCGACGGCCGCCGTGTAATACAGGGCGTTGAATACGACGACAACGACGCCGTGGTGGCCTACTGGTTATTCCCGAATCACCCATCTGAAGTGGGCGGGTTTTTCAGTCGCCATAAAAACACATCGGTTCGCCATGATGCCGAAGGCGTTATTCACCTGTTCGACTGCCGCGAGCCCGGCCAGAACCGTGGTTTGCCGTGGGGCATGGCCAGCTTTAACCGCCTTCGCAACCTCGATAGCTTTCAAGATGCACGCCTTGAGCTGATGAAAATCGCCAGCTGCATGGTCGGCGCAGTTAAAACCATGGGTGGCGTTGGCAATGCAACCGGAGATCCGCTCCCAGATCGCGCTGAACCGGGCCTGATTTTACGCCTCGGCAGCAATCAGGAAATGAACTTCAACACCCCGCCGAATGTGAACGGGCAGAGCGACTTTGTGCGCGAAGAGCTGCGCACCATTGCGTCCGATTTCGGAATCACCTACGAAGAGCTAACCGGCGATTTAACCGGCGTTAACTTCAGCAGTGGCCGCCTCGGCTTTAACGGCATGCACCGCAAAATCGGCAACCACCGTCAGCGCATTTTAATTCCGCATCTGTGCCAGCGCGTGTGGCAATGGTACTCCGAAGTGCAGGCGCTGGCCGGCAACCCGCTGGATGCCATGCGCTGCAAATGGATTGAACCGCCGCGTGAAATGTTCGACCCGACGCGCGAAGTGCCGCCGATGATTGCGCTGATCCGTGCCGGCCTGAAGTCCATGCAGGATGCGCTGGCCGAGCTCGGCGAAAACCCAGAACAGCAACTGCTGCAAATCAGCGAGTGGAACACATGGCTCGATCAATTCGGCATTACCCTCGATACCGATCCGCGCAAAGTTTCCGGCGCGGGCAACATTAATCCAGAGGCAACCACCCAAGGCGAAGCCGCAAACAAAACAGGAATGACCGATGAATAAAACCTACCTTTCGCGGGCTGTCGCCATGGCCTTTACCGATACCAGTAACGCCCGTATGGAAGCACCCGTGCGCGGCACTACCGCGAAAAACTACATCGCTGCCGACGGCACCCTGATGATTTACGGAATCATTGGCGACTGGTGGGACGAACTCGACGCCGCCAGCGTTATCCAGCAATTAACACTGGTAAGCGGCCCCGCGGTAAAGGTGCGTATTCATAGCAATGGCGGTTCTGTTGTAGAGGGTCTGGCCATTTACAACGCACTGCGCAACTGCGGCAAGCCGGTTGAAGTAACAATCGATGGCATTGCCGCCAGCATCGCCACCGTAGTCGCACTGGCGGGTGACGTGCGCCGTATGCCAAAAAATTCCTATCAATTTGTACATCAGGCATGGGATTACGTCGAAGGCAACGCCGACGACCTGCGAAAAGCAGCTGACGATCTGGAAATGTGGACCAGTGAAGTGGCCGACATTTACGCAAGCCGCACAAACCTCAGTGCCGACGAATGGAAAGCGCTGATGAAAGCAGAAGCCTGGCTCACCGCCGCCGACTGTCTGGCAAACGGCATGGCTACAGAAATCATCGGCGAAGTAACCGCCGTGGCTCACCACGACTTCGACGCAACCACAATGCCGGCCGGAGCCGCTGCTCTGATGCAGCTGCCAGAGGTTACGGAACCGGTGCCAGAGCCAAACACAGAATCTGATTTACCACCCGATGCTGCACCTGCAGCAGACAACTCCGACGAGGAAGACCCCATGAAAATGCAAGCCCCGGCAGGTGCACCGAATCCAGCACCACAAGACCCAGCCGCCCCGGCAGCGCCAGCGACGCCCGTGCCAGGTGCAGACGCTCAGGCAGCAATCTCCGCCGAGCGCGTTCGCGTAAAAGAGCTGCGCGGCATTGCTGCACAAGCAAAATTGACCGACAGCGCACTGAACGACTGGATCGACAACGGCACCGATATCGCCACCGCCCGCGCCGAAGCGCTGGCCGCCGTGGCCGAGCGCGACAAAGGCACTGTGCCATCAGGCCGCGTGCGCGTGTCCAATGGCGGCAACGCGCAACTGCGTACCGATATGGCCGCTGCCATGCGTGCCCGCGCTGGCACCGGTGACCGTGTAGCAAATGACTTTGCAGGCATGACCCTAATTGAAATGTCGCGTATGGCCCTGCAATACGGCGGCGTATCTACCAACGGCCTGTCTCACGACCAGATTGCGCAAATGGCTATCAGCACCAGTGATCTGCCGAACATTCTGGCCGACGTTGCAAGTAATGAACTGGCCGCCGGTTTTACCGCTGTTCAACGCACTTTCACCGGCTTCTGTCGCCGTACCAACCTGACCAACTTCAAAGAAAAGCAGCTCTCCAAGCTGTCCAGCTCGCCGGAGCTGAAAGACAAGCTGGAAAACGGTGAGTACGAATTCGGCGCACTGGCAGACAGTGCGGAGAAAATCAAGCTCGCCACCAAAGGCCGCCTGATCGCCATCAGCCGTGAAACCCTGATCAACGACGACATGGATGCCCTGAGCCGCGTACCTCAGATACTGGGTTCCGCTGCTGCCCGTGCGGAAGTTAAGGCCATTTACAGCATTCTGGCTAAAAGCCAGGCGCTGGCTGAAACCGGTAAAAACCTGTTCCATGGCGACCATAAAAACATCGGTGCTGCGGGCGCCATCAGCGTGGACACGCTGGCCAAGGCCCGCGAAATGATGCGCCTGCAGACCACCTTTGCACCGAAGGGCGAAACTGGCGATGCCATGAACCTGGCGCCTAAGTTCCTGATCGTACCAGCTAAACGTGAGCTGGAAGCGCAACAGGTGCTGGCAGCCATCACCGCTGCTAAATCCGGCGATGTTAACCCGTTCATCAACTCCATGAACCTGGTTGTAGAAGCCGAGCTGGATAACCTGGGCGTTACCGGCTGGTTCGCCGCCGCTGACCCGATGCTGATCGATACCATCGTGTACGGCTACCTCGACGGCCAGGAGGGCGCGTACATCGACAGCATGATCGACTTTAAGTCTGACGCCATGATCCTGAAAGTGCGCCACGACTTTGCCGCCGCCGCTGCCGACTTCCGCGGCCTGCACAAAAACGCTGGCGCATAATCGTCAGAAAACCTAACCGCTTAACCCAAAAAGCCGCTGCGTAAAACCAGCGGCTTTTTAATACCACTTACAAATTAAGCCAACGGAGAACCACCATGGCACTGAACAAAATTCAGGACGGCCAGTTTCTGGCCATCACACTGACAGCGGACGCAGAATCAGGCGACCTGCTTGTATACGGTAAAATTGTAGGCGTTGCCCAGTCATCCGGTGCAGCTGGCGACACCATCAGCATTGATACCGGAAGCGTTTACAACCTGCCAAAAGTACCGGCAGACAATCTGGAACTCGGCGCTACTGTGTACGCAAAGGCCGACGGCACGGTAACCAGCACGGCGTCCGGCAACGTGAAGTGCGGCTACGTCGTCGAAGCGACAGCAGCCAGCACCGCTGAAGCTAAAGTTCGCTTGATCCCGAACTGCTGAGTCTGACGCATGACGGATACCCTCGCAGAAATGGCAATCGATACATTAATGGCACTGCGGGGGCTTCCGTGCGTTCTGCATCCGGACACAAGCCCGGTGCAAGCAACCTGCCTGAAATCGCAAATGCTCGATGAAGCAGGCGGCAGCATGATGGCCGACGGTTACCGCATAACCCTGAAACGCGCCCATAAAATGCGGCGTGATGACAAGCTGGATATCACGCTGGAATCCGGCGAAACCGTGCGAATGGTTATCGCAAAACCGGCAGAAAGCATGACGGCATACCGTGTTTATTTCGCAGAAATAGAGCGGGGTTAGCAATGCCAAAATTATCGGTCGATGAACAATATCTGAATTACGAGTTGGGCAGGCTGGAAGCCAAGCTGCGACACATGAAGGGCATAGAAGTAGGGCGTGCCCAAGCCGCAGCACTGAATAAAAGCGCGGCAAAAGTCAGCACCGGCACTGTGCGCGCAACAGCCAGCAAACTGTCGATTAAGCAAAAACTGATTCGCCAGCGCGTGCGAATTAACCGCGCCAGCAGTAAAAAGCTGGTGGCCGGAATTAAAGTAAATACCCGCGGCATACCGATGATAAAACTCAACGCCCGCGAGGTTCCCGGCGGCGTGCAAGCAGGGGCATATCTGCAGCCTGACGCATTTATCGCCACCGCCACCAGTGCACCAAAAGGCTCGACGAAAGGCCGCAAAAATCCGGCCTCGCAACTCATTGGTAAAACCCAGGTGTTTAAGCGCAAAGGCAAAGGCCGCTACCCACTGCGCGCCGTAACCGTTGAAATTGCCAAAGTCGTAAAAGAAAACGCCATTAAAACAGCCAGCTCTGCCATGCGCCACGACATCGCCCGGCTTTTAAAACACGAATACGAATACCGAATTTTAAAGCGGATGCCGAAATAAAATGCCGACCCGAAAACAAATCCGCAGCGCCATCAGCACCGCAATTGCTCCAGTGTTTGAGCGCACGTTTGATTATCGCCCAGCCGATCTGGACCCCGACGATCTGCCCTGTGCCGCCGTATATTTTCAGGCAGGGGATACCGAAAAAGACTTCGACGAAGAATACCGGGCAGACAGCCAGCTGGTGATAGAAATCTGGGCGGCCAGCATGCGCGATATTGATGGCGCCCTTGATGAAAAAGAAGAAGCCATGAAGCCGCTGATCGCCGCCGACACAACCTTCGGTGATCTGATTGCAGGCATTACCCGCAACGGCTTCAGCTATGACCGCGATCCAGAAACCTCCAGCGGCTCGCTGGCAATTACCTACACCGTTTACTACGACGAGGAATAACCACCATGACCCTTGGATTAAAAACCGGCTTTTACGTCTACGACGAGGCCAGCACAGAAACCGACAAGTACGACCTGATTGGTGGCGTGATGGAAATGTCTGGCTTAGACATGACGATCGACACCAGCGAAAACACACAATACGGTCCAGACGAAGACGACTGGCGCACGTTTGAAGCAGGCATGAAAGATGCCGGCGAGTTATCCGTAACCATCCGCGCCCGCACAGCCAACAAAGCCAAAGTGGATGCTTTGCGTGCATCGGGTCTGGCCGGTGAGACGTTGAAAGCCCGCCTTAAATATCCATCACCCATTTCGCAAAAAGCCGACTTTGATGCAGTAATCTCAAAAATTGGCATGCCCACAACCAAAGATGCGCACATCGACATCACGTTTGCGATGAAAATCAGCGGCAAGCCAGCAATGAGCAGCGTGGTGTAACCATGAAAATACTCGCATTAATCATGGCCATGCTGGGCATTCTGCCACGCGACGGGCTTTTTAAAGTGCGCAAAAAGACAACAGTAAATGGATTTACTCTGGTTGAGCTGGGCGCGGATCTTCGCGTGCAGTTCGCCGACCTGGCTTCTGAGCTGATGAAAATTGACGATGCTGAGGAGCGCTCACGCCAGTTTATGGCGATGCGTCTGCAGGTAATTGCCGCCAGCTTGCGCAGCTCAAAAGGGTTTTACCTCTACGACCACAACAACCCGGAACACCTGCGAAAACTCGCGCTGCTGCCCAGCAGTATTGTCGATGATCTGCTTTCGGCATCTTGCTGCATGAGCGCCCTTGAGTGGCTGTTGCCACCTCCGCCCCAGGAATATCAGGCCCCAACACTAAACCCCTGAAAGACCAGCCAGCCCGCCGCGCAGCCCTGCGCATAGCGGCTCATTTGGGAATCTGGAACGTCGACGAAATGCTTCAAACCATGCCCGCCAGCCTGCTGTCTGAGTGGGAACGGTTCTACCAGTTAGAACCCTTTGGAGCAGAAGCCGACGAGCTGCGGCTCGGCCAGATATCCGCGACGCTGGTCAATATGTACCGCAGCAAAAACAGCAAAGCATTAACCGCCTCCGACTTTCTGCTAACAGTGCACCGCCCGGTCCGCGAACAAACAGCAGAAGAACAATTCGCAATATTCACAGGTATGTTCGGCAATGGGACAAAGCACTGACTTTACCGTTCGCCTGAAGGGCGCTGATTCTGGCTACTCGGCCACAATCGACAAAGCCAAACGAAGCACCACCGGATATAGCGAAAGCATAAAGGGCAATAATGGCCTGACCGGCTCTCTGTCATCGGTGTCTGGCTTGCTCAGCACCACGACCGTTGCTGCTGCTGGCTTTGGCGCAGCGATAGCAGCCGGCACAGCAACAATGACCGCTGCACTGCGCACGTATGAGCAATACGAGCAGAATCAGCTGCAGGTTCAGCAACTGCTGAAAACAACCGGTTATGCAGCTGGCCTAACAGCCGATGATTTAAGGGAGCAGGCATCTGCAGTGGCATTGGCCACGCTCGCCAGTGTCGACGGCATAGCCGAGGCGCAAAGCGTACTGCTGACCTTTAAAAGTGTTAGCGGCGACACCTTTAAACAAGCAATTGTGTTATCGCAAGACATGGCCGCCGTATTCGGCGGAACAGCTAAAGACAAAGCCCTGCAGCTGGGTAAGGCGCTGGAAAGCCCGACAGAGGGACTGACAGCACTTAAACGCTCCGGGGTGTCATTTACAGAACAGCAAAAAGATCAAATTACCGCGCTGGATGCTGCAGGCAACCGGGCAGAAGCCCAGCGCCTGATTTTACAAGAGCTTCAAAACCAAATTGGGGGTGCCGGGGCTGCGTCTGCAGGTGGTTTATCTGGCTCTGTCGATACCTTAAGTCAGCGCTGGGACGAATTTAAAATTGGGCTTGTTAGCAGCACTGATGCAAACGAAGCCGCCGCCGACTTATTTAACACGCTGGCCAATGGACTGGATCGCGTAAATAACGCGATGGCCCCAAAAGGGCAGGATGAATTCGATCAGCTGTTTGCCCGCCGCCAGGAAATACTGGCCGAAATGAAGCAGCTCGGCTCCGGCGAAAAAACAGGCGTCATGTCATGGCTGGTCGGTAACAAATCGGAGTTGATGAACCTCAACTCTGAATACGACAGAGTAATGGCACGTCTGAGCGAGCTGCAGGAGCTGCGCAAAAAACAACAAACAGAACAAACCGCCGCCCAGCTGGCTTCAGAGCAAAAGCAGCGCGAAATATCAGAGGCAGCAAAAGCAGAAGCAGATAAAAAGCTGGCTGAAAAAGAAGCTGAGCGCCTGGCAAAACAAAAAACAGCAGATGAAGCTGCAATCGCATCTGTTCGCCGGTCACTGGCCGATAAACAGCAGGTCGAAGACATCGCCATGGCCGAGCGCCAGGATAAAATCGACCAGGCTTGGCTGAATCAAAACCTGTCGGAAGAAGAGTGGCAAAACCTAACCGCTCAAAATTTCGCCATTTACCAACAGCGCCTGGCCGACATTGCAAAAACAGGTGCCGAGAAACGGGTGGAGGAAGATAAACGCGCCGCCGATCTGCAGCAGCGACAGCGCGAACAGGATATTGCAGCCCTCAGCAACTTCAACTCAACAACTCTGAGCGCACTGGAAAGCGTCGGCAAAAAGCGTAGCTCATTATACAAAGCGATGTTCGCAGCCCAGAAAATGGCTGCAATTCCCAGCATGATTGCCAGCACAGAAGAGGGTGCAACCGCCGCGCTCAAGCTGGGCCCCGTCGCTGGCCCTATAGGCGCTGGCATTATTCGCGGCCTGGGTTATGCGTCCATCGGGGTAGTGTCTGGCACAGCCATCGCAGGCTCATACGAAAACGGCGGCATTATCCCTGGCGCAAGCTACACCGGCGACAACCTCACCGCCGCCGTAAACTCCCGCGAAATGGTCCTGAATATGGGCCAGCAAAAGCAACTGTTTGATATTGCTAACGGCAACGCCAGCACCGGTAAATCATCGGGCGATCAGATTGTGCAAGTCATTAACGCCAGCAGCGGAACAACAACAGAAACCAGCAAATCAACCGACGATCAGGGGCGAATGATCACCCAGGTACTGGTGCGCGACATCGATAGTGACGGCGACTTTACCCAGCGCCTGATGAGTAAGTTTCGACTGAATCCGTACGGAAGCTGAAATGACCGACTACACAAAATACCCGGCCCATCTGTTGCCGTACCCGCAGCTTTCCGGCCATGGATACACAAGACGATCAGGCACCACACGAATAAAAATGACCTCTGGGCGAACAAGAAATCGCCGCCGGTGGTTTAGCGCTCCTTCGGACTCACGCTTAGTTTTTCGCATGAACTCAGAGCAGGCTCAATTGTTTGAGGGCTGGGTTCAGGACGTACTTGAAGGTGGGGCTGTTACTTTTGTAATTCCATTTAAAACCCCGGCTGGCCTGATCGATCATACGTGCAAATTCATAAGTGATTACCGCGCTGTTTATCACCCCCCCAACCGCTGGGAATTCGCGGTAGATGTTGAGATAGAAAAGCTGGAATTACTCGATGATGGCTTAACCACATCAGTAATCGATATCGGCGCGCAACTAACAGACCTGGAAGGTTTCATCATTCAGGTTGAAGAAAACGTAAATAAACAATGAGATCTTAAAAATGCCATTGCCAAGCAAAGCTGACCTTGAGCGCCTGGGCGAAAATCTGGCCGCCATTGAAGATATATTGTCAGGTATTGATATTGATAATGTAACTACACCTGCTGGCGTAGTGCACAAAAGCATCTCAAGTCGCCTTCGCACATTTCAAGAGATGTTGGATGCGAGAGATTCAGAAGGGCGAGCAGCATTGGCTGATGCAGTTTCGCTGCTGGGCCGCTACAGCGCCATAAACTATAAAGGCGCTCATGTTGCTGATACTGCATACAAAGCAAACGATGTATGGACGGACCCGGCTGATAACTCTATGTGGATTGTTCCAGCCGACTACACAGCCGGTGCCACCGCGCTGGCGGATATCACCGATAAAAAAGTGCGGCCGCATCAGGATGTAAGCAATAAGAAGGTTTGCACCAGTTTGGCTCAACTTAAAAATGTCATTCCACAATACCCAGGGCAGGTATTCTTTTTATCCGCTGGCGGCCGATCTGGTAACTTTGTGGTTGTATATGGAGATTTCTCTGCGCAGGTAGCGGGTGATACTGAGGAGGGTGTTTACGTTGCTATGGATGGTGTTCCACCTAGCGTGGCTGTCTTATTCAGATCAAGTTCTGGCGGGGTTTTAAATAGCGAATGGTTTGGAGTGTCGAGATCATCTACACCAGCACAAAACGCTGATGGAATAAATTCGGCTATCTATGTGCAGTCTCGGTTTTTCGGTGGCGGCATTGTAGTTGTAGAATCGGGGACCATTGAATTTAGCAGCACATTAATCCCCCGTCGAAATGTTATCATCAAAGGCCGTGGCGACACTGCAACAATACTTAAGTTAGCTGATGGATCAAACTGTGACCCCGTAAAGTCAGAGAACTTTGATAGCCTAACTTTAACAGGGGAAACCGCTGTAAATCCATTATGCCCTTATAATTTCGGTTTCGAAAACATTATGATTGACGGGAATGGTGAAAATCAGACATCTGGAGAAGGCGTTAAGCTATACGGGCCGCGTTTAAAGCTGAAAGTTTTTTTTGTGTATCGATGTCGAGGTAATAACCTTTATACTGAGTACTCACCAAATTTCGGATCGACATCGCCAGAAAGTCAGGAAGAGGGGGAGATTGATCAGGTTATTTCTCGAAACTCAGTAACTGGTAGTGGTTGGGTGTATAGGGGGCCTCATAATACAATTATAGGCTCAGTAATTTGTTCATACAATTATAAGTGGGGTTTTAGAAATGAATATTTTGAAGAAGTTTATGATGGTAATATCTCAGAACTTACGCATTTGCATACTTATGCTAATGGACTAGACGGTTCTAACTCGGAGAGTTATTTTGGTGCAGTTACAAATATCAATACGCTTATTGTCGACGGAGGGCATAGTGAGGTAGCTTCTTCAGATTGCCAAATTAATAAGATTAAGCTTATTTTTGGAGGGCAATCAAACCATGGGGTAATAATTTCTGGCGATCATAACAACATATCAACGATGAGTGGCGCAATGCTAACCGGAACGTCCGGGTATGATGTGTTGAGAATTACAGGTAACAACAACTACGTTGGCAGGGCCAGATTGAACGGTTCATATAACAGCCACGATGGCTTATTTATTTCTGGAACTGGCAACACTGTCGAAGATTTAAATTCTCGAGAGTGTTTAAGAGGGTGCACTATTACAGGTGGACTCAATACTGTTAACGGAAAGCTGTTGCTTTGCACAGATTCATTCAGTTATTCGACTCCGTCCGGAACACATCCTGGTAGAAACAGGGTGTCGCTAGAGATATATCAGACATCTGGCAATTATGTTATCGGTGACAGGCCAGTAGATCAACTCGATCAATTTAACATTCAGGCTTCTGGTAAAGGGAATCTGCGATGTTCGTCAGAAGTTCAAAGTGACTTAATAAGTCTCGATATAACAACAAATCAGAACATAACAATTCCACATGGACTGTTGTACACACCAACAAAAAAATCAGTCTCTGTTACGCTTCTCTCGTCAGAACCAGCCGACAATCTTAACCAGCCTCATCAGCTTTATGTGTTATCAACTGACTCAACTAATGTTGTTGTTTCTTTTAGAATGGGAAGTGCTGCGCCAGAAGGTTCTAAGGGAAGGATTGGAGTTAAGGTTAAAATATAAATGTGAATTTAATATCATTTCCTATAATGATAGGAGAGTAGTGTAATTATTCTTAATTAATAAATTACTAATAGAAACCATGTCAATCATCCTATCTCGCATCTACAACTCAGCCCCGACGGATGACTCACACCTGCTGCTGACACAGTTCGACTGTACAGCGTGGGATGAGCCCATTCGCCTGGCGGTGTCGTCAGCAGATGAAACGGTAACGCTGCCCGGCGGCTCTGTAGCAACGTTCGAATGGTCGGGCCTTGCTGTTGAGTTGCCAGATAAAACGTCAAGCGGGGTTCAGGATTTGGCCCTGTCGATTGGTGGTGCCACTCTTGATGTTTTGGAGAAAATCGACCAGGCGCTTGATGCTGATTCTGTAGTAACGGTTACCCTGTATGTCTATACCGAAAAGCACCGTATCGCGCCGCAAAAAAAGCCACTGACCCTGCAGGTTGTTTCAGTCGTTTCTGATGATCTGTCTGTTCAGTGCGCCGCCCGCGCCCGCGATATTGTTAACGCCTCGTTTCCTGCTCTTCGGTATACAACAAATATCGCCCCTGGCTTGAAGTATTTCGGCTAACCGAATTTAACCTTCGCTTAAATATGATCGCTCAAAAATACAAAGACGTTCCGTATGTTGATGGCGGCCGCACAATGATGGGTGCCGACTGCTGGGGCATCGTTCGCCTGGTGCTTATTCAGGAGTATGGTGTGCCATGGCTTCCAAGCTGGGGCCGCATTCTTAATGCGTCACACCGCGTTATTAATGCCGCGTACATATCGTCGAGCTCTGAGTTTGTTCGCGTTGATCAACCTATGGCTGCTGACGTTGTGTGCGTATTTAATGCAGATAACGAATGTGCCCACTTGGGAATCGTGGTGCCTGGAGACACCGGACACACCGTATTGCATACACGCCCTAAGAACGGGGTTTCTACAATGCCCATCGCCCGCTTTGAGCGGTTTTATGACCATCGTATAGAGTACTGGCGCTATGCCTTTGATTAAGGTTTACAGCAATAAATTCAGCGATGAGGCAGAGCATAATGTCGCCACTGCCAGTCAATCGTTCCGCGACTATTTGCGCGCAAACGTATCTAACTACAATGATGAAATAGACAGCAAGCAGCTGTTTTCGGTATCCCTCAACGGTAAACTATTACCCCCAGACCGCTGGGATACGCCATTAGCCGAGCATGATGCGCTGGATGTTGTCGTAGAGCCGAAAGGTACGGTAGTGGTTGTGGCCACGGTTATTACAGTTATTAGTGCCATTGCCGCAATCAGGGCCATGAACGCGCTCAACGTGCCTGATACCTACAACAGCACAACCCCGGATAGCTCTTCAATTTACTCGGTGAATGCTCAGGGTAATAAGCCGAAATTGATGGCTCCGGCCCCGGTTCTTTTTGGCATGCACAAAATCTACCCCGATTATTTGTGCCCGTCTTACCGGGAGTATGTTGCCCACGAAGAGTGGCGATACTTTATGCTTTCTGTATGCGCTCATGGTGCCAGTATTGATCTTGCGGATATTCGTCTGGGGGACACATCGATTGCAGACCTTGGCAGCGATGTTAGCGTAAGTGTCTTTAAACCAGGCGATACCGTTACCGGCCACAAAGCACACCGGCATATGTACAGCGTGGCCGAGGTTGATGGCGCAGGGGTCGAACTAAAAGGGGCATTGCCTGAGTTTGAATTCATTAGCCCTTTTACACCTGGTGAATTCACGTATCAGTGGGTAGTGCAGGGCGATACAAAAAAAATGCGCCTTAACAAATATTCTGCCAACGGTAGTGGCGGCACGGTTACTTCAATCACTTACGCCGATGGCGCCGATTGGCGCGACTTCCTCCCAGCCGAATATAACAACTCAGAATTTGTTGGCGTTGTTCTGCGCCTGCAAATCCCGCAGGGCGGCTATCAATATTTTCGGGTTGTAGAGAGTGGCTCTGTCGCTTCTTTTCAGCGCGTGATTTATGGCACCTGGCAAGTTGATCAGACATGGAACGGTTTCGGCGCTGAAGGTGATTTGCTGTTTGGGTATTTTAAAATCATTAATACCGGAGATTTTGGTGCCTATGGCGGCTGGTTTAATTGCTGCCCACCTGGTGAAAACACCAACAGAATTGAATTCGACTTCTATTTTCCGGAAGGCCTGACCGTGCTCGATGACCGGGGCATTCCACGATCCCGAACCGTTACAGTAGAAATCCAATACCGCAACGGACCATCTGGTAGCATCACGACCCACAACGAAACATTCGAGGAAGCAACACTGGATGCCCGAGCATGGACTATTGTTCGTAATGTGACGGCTGGGGCGTGGCAGGCCCGGTGCCGAGTTACCACCGTCACGCACAACAAGACCCTCACGAAAGAAACGCTCATGTGGAACGGCCTGCGCAGCGAGCTTGATACCGCGACGAGCTACCCGCTAACAACCATTGCGATTGCAATTAAAGGCACTCAGCGCCTGAGCAGTGTTGCGAGCAATAAAATCAATGTTAAAGCCATTGGAGAGCATCCAGTATTAAACGCGGACCTGACTTGGAGCACCCCAACACCCACGCGATCAGTAGTATCGGCTGTTGGTGTTATTGCAAAGTCAGCAGGTAATACAGACGACCAGATAGCTCTGGCAGAGCTTTATCGCATCGGCCAGATTCTGGATTCTCGCGGTGATTACTTCGATGGCGTTTTCGATACAGAAACAACTGCATGGGAGGCCATTAAGCGCGTGCTTTTAATCGGCTGGGCCCAACCTGTTGTCGATTACGGCCAGATCGTGCCGGTACGTGATGCGATGACAACCGACCTGGGTTGGCAATTCTCTGAGCAGAATATGGTCAGAGATTTGCGGGAGAGCATCGTCATGCCTGGCGACGTGAATGACAAGCATGACGGCGTTGAGGTTGAGTACATCAGCGAATTGACATACAAAGCAGAAACGGTGCTGGTTACACTCCCGGGCCAGTTGGGGAAAAATCCGGAAAAGTTGCGAATTTATGGACTGGTATCATCTGACGATACCCGCGCCAAGCGCTACGGATTACGCCACCTGAGAACCAAGAAGTACAGAAACCGCCGCTACGAATTCCAAACCGAGCAGGATGCTCTCGAATGTAAATTGTTCGACCCAGCTCAGATTGGCTGGGCCATGCCGCATAGAAGCCAGACAGGCGAGGTTATGGATGCATCAGAAACCGTGCTCAGGCTGAGCGAGCCTGTCGTTTTCACGCCAGGTAAAACCCATACGATCATTGTAAGCAATCCGGAAGGCCGGGCCACCGGCCCCTATGTTGCTACTGCGGGCAGCACGGATTATGAAGTGCTCATCGATAAGCCGTTAGAATTCACGCCAGAATTTACTGGTCGTATTGAGCGGCCACGATATCAGTTCGGGTTTGAAGGAAGGCGTTCTATTAGTGCACTGATCAACAGCACGAAGCCCCGCGGCGATGAAAGTGCCGCAGTTGTTGCGGTTATTAATGACCCTCGGGTCTTTGATGATGACGATTACGGCTTGTGATTCTCACACCAACTGGCGCGAGCCTTGCCCGTGTATTCGCGGGCGTGGCCGTGGTTAAGCATCCACCGTGACAGCAGCACGCCATCGGCTCGGATATCGGCAACGATCCGGAAATACTTGCCGCGCTCCGGGTCAACGATGCTCACCCGTTCTGAGCCTGCGAGAAGTCCTGCAGCAGCATCACGGGCCCTAATTGCCGCAAGCTTTTCCTGCTCGCATTTGCCCCTTATCTCAGGTGTATCAATCCCCCTGATCCTCACGCCAATCTCACGCCCCAGAATGTCCGGCCAGCCTGGCACATTCACTGTAACGGTATCGCCGTCATAAACCCTGACGACCTCCACCGGCAGATCATCTGCACCGGCAATGTTGCTGAGCAGCACCGTCATAATCCAGCCAGCTTTTCCTGCAGCTTTATCCAAATCCTTTTCTCCGTGGCGTCCAGTCTCTGCCAGCGCTGCCAAGCTATGTAATCCTCTGGAGATAGCGGCCCCAGCAGCTGGGCTTTCTGGTCTGGGTGTAGCGGCGCGTTCGGCAGTACGCCATGAAATATGAGCCACGCAGGGTTAATGCGCGAAAAATCAGCAATAACTGCATAGCTTCCGGGGTGCGGCAGTCGCCGCCCAGTTTTTGATTCAATGGGTGTGCCGATGCGGCACCAGTGCGCGATGGTTTTTTCGTCGCAGGCGTAGCCCGCCGAGGATAAATGCTCGGCTAACTGCTTCTGAGTTTTGCCGGCCGCTTTCATGCTATGGCGAAGTCTCCCTCCAAAACTCATTAGTTCTGAGTTTTTTGTCATCAAAAAAGACGCTATTAGGATTTTTACAACATAAGCATGGATGAAACGGCGCATAGTGTCTAAGTAGTTTTGGCGTTATTCGGTACGCGTGTAATGTTACGTCCTGTAACCCCAGATATAGGAAATCAGAAGGATGCAGTCACAATATGTTGTGGTTGCGCGGGGTGATGGTTGGGCGTGCCTGCGGGATGAAAACGGAAAGCTCTGGCACGCGACCAGCACAGACCAGGAAGGTCGTCATAAACATCAGGATGATGAAAAAACGCACAACCGAGAAGAGATCATCACAACACGGAAGCAAGCATAAGGAGGTGACCAGCCGGCGGAAACGCCACGCTAAAAACCTAGGTTTTAATAGGTATATAAATGAAAAGAGAAACAGGGCAGTAGTGGTTAAATTTTAATCTTGCCCTCGATGTACAGCTTTACCAATCTCTGCACGACAGCCTTTTTCTTGTGACAGTTCTCGCCGATTGCCCGGTGGAATTGCTCCATCAGATCCGGACCTATTTCAACGTTGAGCTGCCCAGACTGGCGCCGCGCCTTATGCTGCTCGTCGCTCATTGGACTATTCTGCCAGATGACAGCCGATGAATGATACCCGGAAACCGCTTCAAAAATTTGGGGCAAAATTGGGGCAAAAACCCGGCCCAAACACGCACTTTGTGGCACGGACGAAAATGAAGAAGCCCCGTATTCTCTGGCCTCAGCGCGCCATAATGGGCGTATAAAAGTACTGATAAGCGTTCGAATCCCTCCCTCACCGCCACGAATTCTGAAAACCGCATGGTCCTCGGGCTATGCGGTTTTTTTATGCTCCGCGTTTACGTTGGAGAGCGGTGAAGGGAGGGTGCCGAACCCTCGTGGGTTCGTACCGACCGGGTTTATGCTGTGGCTTGGTCGGGATATCCCTCCGCTTTCTCTCGTCGGCCACTAATTTAAAAAACCGCGTACTTGCAAAAGTTCGCGGTTTTTTTATATCTGAAGCTTTGAGCTAAAGGCGGTGGGGTTGGGGTGCCGAACCCTCGTGGGTTAGTACCGAGCGCAGCGACAAACGACCGGAGCCTGCGACGCTGACAATTCCGCTTTCAGCACTACACGAATACTCACGGCCCGGAAAATTTGCCGGGTCTTGTTTCTGTGATTGTGAATGTTTCACAGCCAATCAGGCTGTGTTTAAGGTCTTTATTGTTTTTCTATCGCTTCCTTTTGCCTCCTGTTCGGATGTTTCTTTTTTGAATTTGAACGCGTTTTTTAACGTGTCTGACAGAAGCGACTATTCTTTTAAACGTTTTCTTTGTATGAACTCTGGGTGGTGAATAGCGTGTTCTTCAAGAGTAAAAATAAGACAGAGGCTCCTTCTGCCACTGAACTGGCGTTAAAACATCGGATTCATGTTCTTGAACGTGAAAATCAACTGTTAAAAAAAGTAAAAGACGTTGCCGATATGCGCAGCAACTACAGTCTGGAGCAGATGAAGCAGGTTATGGTGCTGCGCGAGTTGTGGGTATCTTCTGCACTGACGATTGATCAGATTCGCACCACGCTGGCGCAAATGGCTCAGGGCATTATCGAAGATAATGTTGAAGTGGGGCAGTCGATCGATCAGGTAGACAATATTCGTCGTTCATTGCTAGGGCTGGCGTCTCAGCTGGAAACTATTCGTGTTCAGGCCAGTGAGGCTTCTCAGGCTGTCGGTGGCCTGACCCAGGTTGCCCGTGGTATCGAAAACTTTGTCGGGCTGATTAAAGGTATTTCAGAGCAAACCAACCTGTTGGCGTTGAATGCGGCCATTGAGGCGGCTCGTGCCGGTGAGCAGGGGCGGGGGTTTGCGGTTGTTGCTGATGAGGTGCGTACTCTGGCGCAGCGTACGGCCGATGCGACGGCTGAGATTGGCAGTCTGATTTCAACGATCAGTGGCGAGGTCGAACGAGTGTCGGCCAGCATTGGCTCGGTAGCTGAGCGCGGAGATCAGCTGGCATCTGAGGTGGGCGGTATTTCTGAGAGTATTGCAACCATTGCCTCGGCAACGGCAAAAGTGTCCCAAAGTTTCAGCAGCAGTGCGGCCATCAGTTTTCTTGAAACGGTTAAGCTGGATCATGTGGTCTGGAAAAGTCAGGTGTACAGCTGCATCTGGAATGATGATATGGATAGCTGCTCTTCGATGACGGATCACACCAGCTGTCGTTTGGGGAAATGGTACTTTGACGGTGCTGGTTTCGATCAGTATCGCCATCTTGCTTCTTATACACGTCTCGATGAGCCTCATAAGAATGTCCATGGATACGGCTTCAAAGCCCTGGAGTCGCATAAAAATGGTGATCAGAACGGTTTGGTCACGCATCTTGAGAAAATGGAAATGGCCAGTCAGAAGGTTATTGATGTGCTGACGGATTTAGAAGGCGAAATTCAACCCGGTTAATCGCAGACCGGTGCGTTGTGCGTGTGAATTCTCTATAATCGTCGGCCTTAAATCCGCATGTCACAGAGAATTCCATTTATGACGGTCCGCACCCGTGTTGCACCTTCGCCTACCGGCGATCCGCACGTAGGTACAGCCTACATCGCTTTATTCAATCTGGCGTTTGCCCGACAGCATGGCGGGCAGTTTATTCTGCGTATCGAAGACACTGACCAGGCCCGCAGTACACCGGAATCTGAACAGGCCATTATGGACAGCATGCGCTGGCTGGGCCTGGAGTGGGATGAGGGTCCCGACGTTGGTGGCGAGCACGGCCCATATCGCCAGAGTGAGCGCCGTGATGTCTATCTTGAGCACGTGCAGAAGCTGCTCGACAGTGGCCATGCGTTCAAATGCTACCGCACGGCGGCTGAGTTGGACGCTCTGCGTCTTACCCGTCAGGAGCAGGGGTCGCTGATGGCGTTAAAGCCTTCTGATTTGCTGTTGCCGGCCGACGAAGTCGCCCGCCGTGAAGCGGCAGGTGAGCCTTATGTGGTACGGATGAAGGTACCGGAAGAGGGTGTCTGTGTGGTGAATGATATGCTGCGCGGAGCCATTGAGCTCGACTGGGCTCAGGTTGATGCACAGATTCTGCTGAAATCCGATGGCATGCCCACCTATCATCTGGCCAACGTCGTCGATGATCATCTGATGAAAATCACCCATGTTATTCGTGGTGAGGAGTGGATTAACTCCGCACCCAAGCATAAGTTGCTGTATGAATACTTTGGTTGGGATATGCCGCATCTGTGCCACATGCCGCTGCTGCGTAACCCGGATAAAAGCAAGCTGAGTAAGCGCAAAAATCCAACGTCTATTCTGTTTTACGATCGCATGGGCTATATGCCGGAAGCACTGCTCAACTATCTGGGCCGTATGGGCTGGTCGATGCCGGATGAGCGTGAAAAATTCACCCGTGATGATATGTTTGCTCATTTTGATATCAAGCGTGTGTCTCTTGGCGGGCCGGTGTTTGATGTGGAAAAACTGCGCTGGCTGAACAGTTTGTGGGTGCGTGAGCTGGATGCTGAAACCTTTGCGCAGCGCTTTGCTGCCTGGGGTCTGCGTCCGCAGAATATTCTGCCGATCATTCCGCATGTACAGCCGCGTATTGAAACATTCTCGGATGTGGTGCCGCTGGCCGGTCATTTCCTGTCGGGCTTAACACCGCTGACGGCTGCCAGCTTTGAGCACAAAGCCTACGACGAAGAGCGTCTGCTGACGGTGCTGCAGTTTGGCTTATGGCAGCTGGAAGAGATTCGTCACTGGAATAAAGAAGACATTGAAGCGCGCCTGTTTGCCATGGCGCGTTTGTTGGACATTAAAGTCCGTGACTTCCTGTTCCCGTTCTTTATTGCCATTGCCGGTACGTCAGCCACGATCTCTGTGCTCGACAGTATGGCGCTGCTGGGGCCGGACATGAGTCGTGCGCGCTTGCGTCATGCGATTGATGTGCTGGGCGGTGTCGGTAAGAAGAAAGCCAAGAAGATGGAAAAGGACTACCAGCAGCTGTCAGCAGCGATTGCCGCTGAACTGAGGGCTGCGGCAGAGTCCTGATTTGCTGCGCCCGCTCATTCTGTCCATAAGAGCAGGGTGGGTGGGCTGCAATGCCGGTTAAATCGGCTAAGTTATTGTTTCAGAAAATTTTTTCGCGTATTTCGACGCTTGCCGGTTGACAGTGTCGGGGGGCGTCAGTAATATTCGCGCACGTTTTGAGATGGGGCCTTAGCTCAGCTGGGAGAGCGCAACACTGGCAGTGTTGAGGTCAGCGGTTCGATCCCGCTAGGCTCCACCAAAT
>Ga0100385_1000911_pt1 | contig 32265 bp, 23 predicted proteins | sample CryGeymeta201509_FD_81543 | JGI IMG/M metagenome (GOLD analysis project Ga0100385, IMG submission 81543) | Groundwater microbial communities from Crystal Geyser aquifers in Utah, USA - Crystal Geyser metaG 2015-09 | ecosystem: Environmental > Aquatic > Deep subsurface > Groundwater | place: USA... | reverse complement strand
GCTTCATCAAAATCATTCGTCCCCGGATTGTTTGCCGGATTCGGCGTAGCGCGATACCAAAGGACCGTCTCGCCATGCCTGTGAATGACTCTCCGAAAGTGTTCCGGCTGCAATCTCATCGTTCATCACAATACCTTCATCCGAGGCGCACGCATGGTTTGGTTGTACGACCGGACGAACTTCTCCACGGACTCCCGCATGACTCGCTGTTGTTCCGCCAGCCCGGACACGTCGGCTGACTCTGAAAGCCCGTCCAGACTGATACTGGTAGCCCCCCGAGAGATCGCGTCAATGATCGCTTCAATGACTCGCTGAGCGGCTTCCTTGACAATGCACTCCCGAAGATCAGCATAGTCCGGGTTACTCAGAATGTCTGTTACGCCCGCGGTGTAGTCAATGGCCACCATTTGGGGGACAATCCCCATGCGCTGGGTCCCGCCCAGCCACGAGAGCAGGTGATACCCGCTTCCCACTGTTACCGCAGCAGCAGAACCGGACGGCACAAGGGAAATCACTCCTAACTTCTTCCGCAAGCGGACAAAATCAAGTGGGATGGACAACAGCCCTGAACCTTCGCCCCACTCGACAGCCACACGCTCAACGGAAATGATCGGACGCCATCGGGTCTTGAACCGCGGCCATCCCTTCCAGTGCCGTTCCTGATAGTCAAACGGGTCTTCTTCGAGGTCGTATTCATCGCCTTCAGCCGGGTTCATCTTGATAATGGTAGGTTCGAGTCGGGTCCCGGTCAGTCGTTGAATCTCGGTTTCCGCGGCTTCCATGCGGGAGAACATCGCCGCGTCATTCCGGGCGTAAGTAGTCCAAGTAATTGTGCCATCGGTCACGGTATGCCCATTTGAGGTAGGCCAGGTGGGCGCAGCAATGCCAGAGGTTCCGGCCACAGTACAGCGGTACACGTATCCGTTGCTCGTGGTCGGAATAACCATCTGACCTACCACGTAGGTAGTGGAATTCTGCCGGACACTCTGAGAAGCCTCAAAGTCTTCACCGAGTACGTCGAGGCTTTCAGAGAGTCCGGCCAGCAATCCCTTCACATTTCCGGGAGTAATGACCACGGAGACACCTCTTTAAGCGGCAAACGTGATCGCACCCGATGAGTAGGTCTTGTTGCCCTTGACCAGGTTCAGATAGAACGTATCCGTGCCGGTTTCCGTGAACCGAATCACGGCTTTTCCGGTGGAGTCCGTCTGAATCCAACCCACGGTGTCCGGGGTCACTTCGAGGTAACTTACACCAGAAGCAAACCCAAACAGGATTCCGGTTGTCGCGGTGACGCCGCCGGAGGGCGGGTCAGTGGTAGGAGCACCTGCCGCGGCATCGGATACGGTGAAGTCCATCCTGAAGACTCCAGCGAGGTTGTCTGCCTTGGCATCCTTCATCTGGATCGTCACGTTAATGGTGTTGGTGCCTTCAGTCTCGATAGAAATGGACGGGTAGCCCAACTGGTCGGCCAGCAGGTCAATGATGGTTCCCAGCTGGACTTTCCATGCCGCCGGGGCCATCCGATTGAGGTCATTCCGCTTCTTGTCTGTGATCGCTGCCATTAGTTACCGTCTCCTTTGGAGTAGATTTGGCGGCTCTTTTCCGGCCGCCGGTAGCTTTTCCCCCCGTGCGGGGAATGGCTTTGTGAATCTCTGCGTTGTCAGATGCAGGCTCTTCGGTAGTCTCCGGTTCAACAACCGAAAACTGTCCTGAAAGACTGATCGCGCGGTTGAAATCCTGATCGCGCAACGGCTGAAGATCATCATCGGAAACGGGAGTCATATCAACATCGGGGCCTGCTACCCGAACAATGCCAGTAGCCTCGCCGTTATCCCATCGAATCAGGGCGTCGCCAAACCATGCTTCTCCCTGTAGACCCTCACTAATGATTCTGCGCATGATGCCGCGTCCTTTGTAATGTCATGGAGGGGAGACGGTACAAGCCCGTCTCTCCTCATCGCGCGGGAGGTTAGACCGGAGCGAAATCATGTCCGGTCGGGACGATGTTCTTGAACAGAACATGCTGCTTCGGCTTCGTGACTCGCATATACCCGTAGAGCATGAGCAAGAACGGATAGGCGGGAGCCGTGATCGCAAGCGGGAACTTGATGAGCGGCAACAGTTGCCGCCAGTCAATCGCCCGGTACTGTGGAAGCGTGTTCAGCATGTACGCGCGGGTTGTGCCCGGCAGATCGGCGTTGGTGTCAACCAGGTTGTCGTCACCATCACCATACGCGTAGGACTTCATGAACCGGCAGTCCGCTCCTGAAGCCGCGCCACCCTTTGAGCGGTACACGTTGAATCCGGTTGTCGTTGCGTCCGCCGTGGTCACTCGTACAGTTACCTGCTCGCCCGATGCAACAGTTGCCACGTTGGTTGCCGACGTTGCAGCCGACTCACCATAGGCATTGACCGCGGTCACCTTGTAGTAGTAGTTCTTCGCGGCAAAGGCGCCGGTGAACTGCGAACCAGTACTGCCAGCAACAGCCGACACGAGTGTTGGAGTGATTGGAACGCCACTTCCCGGTGTCGCTGCCGCAGGCGCCGCGGCCCCTGGTTCAATGAACACGTTGCTGTGGAACTTCACAACACCGGAGATCAGGTTGATTCCCGCAGCAGGAGCTCCAATGATGACCCCTTCCCCTTCTTTCGAGATGGGAACAATGGTCCGTTCCTTGGTGTCCTGAAGCATGTCCAGGTCAATCTGGTCAAGCGTGGAGTGAAGCAACGCGGAAGCCCGACCGTAACCGACCTGACGGATAATCTGACCGGCATTGGCCAACAGCTTCTTCGTCAGCGGTCCGCCGTCTCCGTCAGTGTCGCGGTACACGTCAATGACGTTGCTTGAGTTCGCTCCAACGAGGGTGTCCAGGCCGTCATACTCTTGCGGGATGATGGTAGAGTTGCCAACGTAGAACAGCTTCTCAGCAGTCCGCAACAGAGACAGAGTGCCAGACTCTTCCTCTTCTGCTATCGCGTCTGGGATGGAGTCCACCACGGTCATCACATGGGAGATTTCCCGGTGAACGCGCAGGTATTTCACATTGGCCGTTTTGCGAGCGAGAGTGGACACTGAGTTGTTCGGGTTTGATGTCTCCCCAACAGCCGCACCGTAACGCGATCCACCATGATCGCTTCGCTCGTTCCACATGTCCACGACGCTGGGAGTGCGGGATTTCTTGAGCATCCCCCACAGGATGAACTCGTTCTTGAACTCGAATGTCGTGGTTATCAGGTAGTTTTCGAGACTTTCCGGTTGCAGGGCACGACCGCCAGTAAACGAGGCGGCGTCTGTACCGTAACCGGATGTCAGAGCCTTATTCAGTTCTTCGACGAGGGCCAAATCAGCCATCCCGGCCACTCCAGGACCGCCCGGTGAACCCCCCCCGATAAGTGCTTGTGTGTTAATCATTCAGATCATTCCTCCTTAGCTTTCGCTTTGTTATGGTGCTTACGCGGTTCCCGCTTCGACCTGAGCGTAGAGAGACTGCATTTCAGCGTTCCAGAGATTGCTGGTGGCAGCAATCTCCAGCCGTCGCGCGTCTCTGGCGCTCAACTGGCCCTTTTGCACTGCCGCTATGCTCTTGTTGATGATGGTGTTCACGTCAGGAACGCCGTTGCCGTTGGCCCCGCTCTTTTGCAGCAGGGTGTAGGGAGCGACCCGCTGAGACTGATGCTGCCCGATGTTCTCGAAGAACCCGGAGACGGACTTGTTGAGTTCTTCCTGCTTCTGAAAGGACTTGCAGAGAACAGCGTTCGACTTGCGGAGCGCCTTGACCTCCTGCACGAGTGGCTTGACCGTATCATAGATATGGTCGCTGAACGACTTCAGCAATTCTCGGACAATCGCCACGCCGTCCACGACTCCAGACAGCGGTTCGGATTGAAGAGCCCGGTCGTAGAACGAGCGGGCGAGCGTTTCGTCGTCTTCCTCGTTCTCGTCACCTTCCTTTTTCTTGTCCTTGTCTTCCTCGTCGCCTGCTTCCGCGGCCAGGGCAGCCAGCTCTTCCTCGCTGAGTTCCTCGTCGTCATCCATTTTATTTTTGCCTTTCATGGACTTGACAAGATCCCCCAACGCGGAAAATGCCTTTGCCACCAGTCCGCCCGACGGTGTTTCCTGATCCTCCAATTCGGTCAAGATTTCTTCCAACTGTTCGCTCATGTTTAATTACCTCCTTGAGCTTTCTATTATTTCGGCCAGATTGATTACTGGACCGTTGAACCCATCTACATGCGCAATACCATTTTGGAAAACTCGCGCAGCCCGTCAGCCAGTGACTTCCCAAGATGCAACACGCCCCCACACGAGGGGCAGTGCCGCATCCCCTTCTGCACCTTCGCGGCACATTTGGGACAGTCAAATGTAGTCGTCTCCATCCCGTGCAGGGATTCCGGTTGCAGAGCACGACCGCCGATGAAACCCGCGGCATCGGTTCCGCTACCAGCCTCCATCCCCTTGGCAAGTTCCACCGACGGAACCAACAGTTTGATAGGAGTATCATCGTTTTCCCAATCAGTCTGAAGCATGGCAGAAAGAGACTTGGCCATGCGACAAATAGCATTGGGATTGATTGGCTGGGTGGTGATAGCGACCTGATTCACAAACTCAGGATGAATCAGAGTTACTTGTCGCCCGCTTTTAGTTGTGACGGACTGATTCTTCGACTTGTTGACTCCGCCCTGAATGGAGAAGAACAGGTCCGCACCCACTTCTGCGAGGTGATGCACCATGCGAAGGTCTTCGGGAGCGTATTCCGTAACGGGATGCACCCACCCCTTTACCCACGTTCCGGTTCCGTTGAATGCTTTACCTGGGAACATGGACTTGAGAGTTATAGCCGGAAGCTGCTCGGCGTCCTTCACGTTACCAATCGGATACTTCCCGTGATCGTAGTTCAGAAGCCCGTGCTTCTGGAGTAATGGGAGAGACTTCTGCACATCCGACGCGGCAGTGATTTCGTTGGTCCAGTCAATGGACTCATCCGTTGCCACGCCCTCTACCCAAAAGCCCCCCGTCTTAGGGTCTTTGGTCGCCTTGCTGATCGGAACAAGAATTTCGATGTCTGCCATGCTTGTTGTCCCCGAATGCAAAAAAACCGTCCTTGCGTTCTCCGCGACGCGACCTTGCGTCATGGAAAATACAGGGACGGTTCTGCCGTCGTTCTGTAACTCGTTCCCCGAATGCCGGGGCATCTATTCAGTTGTCATTACTGTGAGTCTAACAAATTGCTGCCACCTGTGGTAGTGAAGACATGTCTACACTTTCAGGTAGTATCTCTGCGTTTCAATTCATCCAATGCCGCCCGGCTGACACCGACAATTTCGCGAACCACTTTCTTCCGGTAGACGATACCATCCTTCAATGACCCGGACTTGTGCAGACGAGACAACCGCTGGTGAAGACTCTTGCGTTCGATACAGAGCGCATCTGCCGCATCCCCAAAAGGAATCACATCGTCACGGGGAAACGATATTAGCAATTCCGGTTTGTCGGTTCTAACAGACATGACTACATCGCCTCCGCAATCGCCTCCTGTCGCCGTGCGCGCTGGTAGGCTTGTTCACATCGGTGCAGGTTCTGCCGCGCCCCAAAGTACTCGGAGTAAGCGCGCTGTCGATCTTCTTCTTCTGCCGACTCGGCAACGCGCGCCAAGTCGGGAAGCGCGGCATTGAGTTTGTCCTGCATGGACAACGCGGATTGCTGTAACCCGCGCGCCGTCGCAATGATAGACGCGCGGTGAGTTTCACTGTCGCGGAGAGTGTCAAGAAGTCGTTGCTTGCCTGCCGTCATACTTCCCATCCCAATTCCCGTGCCTTTTTATGGCCGTGCTGACGCACAGATGATTCCGCATCTGCTTCATAATCTCGCGCCATCTCCGCAAACTTCGCGGATGCTCCCATCTGTCCGTGCAGCCTTCGGGCCGATTCATGTTCTTCGATGCGCTTGCTTATGCCGTGCAAAGAATCAAACAGAGCAGGGTTTTTCTCCTTGAGGGACGCGTTTGGCGTTGCGTCAGTGCGCCGCATGTTATCCCAATCGTCCATTAGCTTCTTGCGATGCTCGCCATGGAGCGACTCAGCCTCATCGTGGTCTCGGCTTGTCCATCCCGGAAAGTACTTCTGTGCATGTTCGGTGGCAGGCTTGGTTGTTCCATTGTCAGGAAGCTGAACTCTGTAATGTGCCTCAGAAGGATGTGGTATTAGCTTTCCCGATGACGTTACCCCGATTATTCTTTTCGCCCCCTTGTGGCTGCTCCCTCTCCCTCCTTCGAGATGGTACTGCCCGGCGGCTTTCGCAAGCTCCCGAATCCCGTCCGCAATCTGCTTCCCTACATGTTCTGACATAATTACCCTCTTATGCTGCTTTCCTCAGTGCATCTACCGACCGTTGTACCAAATCTTCCCGTTCTTTGTCAACGTGCCTTGCCAGTGTTTCTGCCAACCCTGAATCGTCTACTTCCGCCGTTGGTCGAGTCAATGCTTCTCGCAAGTCAGCTTTGCGCGCAAGCCGTTCCTGCCGACGCTTCTCATACGGGCTATCAGTGACTACGGTATCAACCACCACGTCATTACGCTGGCCTATGCGATGCGCCCTCGCTGCCCGCTGCTCGTGGGTCATTGACGTGTGCGGCGTGTCCCAATTTATCACATGCGTTGCTCGTTGTGCGTTGATCCCCACTGACCCCGCGTCACTGGACACCAGCACATCGGCTTTCGGTGGCGTCACATATTTCCCGATGTTCGAGTCGAAGGCAGGGGAAAAGTCCAACTTGGCCGCTTCTTTCGCGTCCCCGCGCATACTTCCCTGCAACACCGCTACACGCACCCCTTGCTTCTTCAGGTGGTCGGCAATGGCAGACACGGCAGACAGACTGTGCGAGAAGATGATTGTGGGCTGCTTGTCTGCTGGCATGTCCTTGAGTCGGCTGTCAAGCCAGTCCATCTTTGCCGACGATGGGTGAGAATTGACCACCCGGTCCAGTGCGGAATCCCGCAGTATCCCGACACTCTTCTGAAGGCGTTTGGCGATTGCCTCATGCTCTGCCTCGGGAATGTTCTCAAAAGACCCCGGAGAGAGTGTCTTCACTGCCTCCACATCGACTTCGCCCTTCTTGCGTGCCCCGCGTGCCCGCTGGTACATCTTCAACATGCGGTTGTATTCTGTCTGCTGGTCGGGCGTCATCGAGACGGTGTGTGTCTTGTCTTGCCGTTCCACTGGTGGCTTGATATGTCCGGTCAGATGATACGGTTCCATTTCACGAGACAGCGCCTCCCGCACGGCAGGGGTGTTGACGGCGTACTTCCGCATGAATTCACCGCGAGTGACAACCCCGCGCTGCCCAGCGCCTGGATAATCTTCAGCCATATACCGTTGGGGGGCCACCTTGTGGAGAAAGTCAAAAACCTCGCTCGCGTCGTTTTTGACCGGATCGGCACTCATAGAGACGTGATACTTCTTGTCATGGGTGAAGGAGTCAATGGCGTTCGCCATCATCGAGTTCTCTTTCCCCTTGCGGTTCAGGAGGTTGTGCCCTTCGTCCACAACGCTCATATCGAAGTTCCAACCTTGCGCGCTGACAGCATCCTTCATCGTTTCATTGCGCTCGTGTTCCGGCGCCGTCCGCAGGAACTCCTGTGCCTGTGCCGTATCCCCACCAAACTGGTGTTGCGACAACGCCCAAGTCAGGTCATCCCGTAACGCCTGGTGAGTGACCACAACCACATCGTGCCCCGACTGGTCACTGTAGGCCGCTCGCCTGTCCGCCGCACTCCCCTTCGAGTCGGCATACACACTTGGCATGTTGGGATCGGTGGGGTCGTAAAATCTCGCGCCTTCGCTCCCGAATTGCTCCTGCACCACGGACGGGACCGCCATGATAGATCGCTTCACCGCGCCCGTAGACTTCAGGTACGAATGCGCCCCCAGCGCGATCGTAGTTTTGCCGCTCCCTGTCCCGTACGTCAATCCCGACCGTCCCATCGCGGCAATGCCCTTGATTGCGCGTTGGCGCAAAATGTTGTCACCAGTGCTCATGTCAATGTCACCCGCGGCCACCGTCCCCTTCTTGAGGTTGATCTTCGGCATCATCCCGGCGATCATTCCTTCAGCTTGACTTCCCAAACTCAAGCGGTGCGCCTCCTTCACCGGCTCCTCCTGCATTCCCTCCATTTCTCCAAAGGCACTTAGTTGATCCTGACCCGCAATGTCCATCTTCAGGGCAAGCGCGCCCTCTTGTTCCTTCACAAACTTGCTTCCGCGTCGTGCTTGCACCTTTGCCTTTTTACTCTGCGCTTCAGCAAGTAGCTTCTTTGCCTTTTCGTAATCTTGGGCAGACATGGTTGCCTTCATGTGCGCGTCAAAATATTTCAACGGCACTGCTACCGTTTGGAAGTCATGCCCCGTCCATTGCTTGAATCCCTTCGCAAAGCGTTCAGCAAGTTCTCCCTGCATCTTCTCCTGAATTGTTTGGTAAGCACGCTCTTCGGCTTTGCCGGTCCCACCACCCATTGCAGACATATACCGCGCCCAACGTTCACTCGCCGGTGGGGCCTTGTCGGGGTCATACCCTGTCAGCTTTTCCATGCCTTCGGGGCGCACGTGCATCATATTTCGATAGGCGTAATCTCGCAGGCGTTCCTTGATACGCCCCCGCACTTCATCTGCAATGGTTTTCTCCGACCGGGTATCGCTTACCTCCAGTTTAGGAACAATCTCGCGGTAAGTTCCAGATGCTATATCTGTGTCCACGCGCTTCTTCTCGGTATAGTTCAGTTCTTCGGGACGTTTCTTGGCTGCCGCAATAAGAGCAACGTCATCGTTAAGGTCTACCGTCGCAAAGTCATGTGGCTCAGGTGTTTCACCAAACATGCCGATAGGCGTGACAGATGACTCCCGCCAATGTTTCTGGATTTCGGTATATGGGTCCAGACCCTGCGCGAGTAATTTGCTCCACTCGTGTTGAACATACGCCGGATATGAACCAAGTTTATTCGCTCGGTCCGTTGCCGTGGAAAGACCCGTCAGTTGTTCTTCTTGCCATACGGGATCGGCTTGGCTGCGCTCTTCATTCGGGAAATAATGCTCAAATGCATACTCACGCACAGCCCGTCTTCCACGATCCCCAAGGTTCCCAAGCGGTATATAAGCGTACTGCAACCGGGGGTCTTGTAAAACGGACTGGTAAAGCAGGTCGCGCATCTGCCAGTTCTGCGGTACTGACTGTTTATGGACACTCGCCTCGTCAGCCGTCATTTCACCCGAAGACACCTTGTTGTCAATCCACTTCTCAGCTAAAGAGTTAAGTGTCGCGTCGCGTTGTTTGTTCCACTCCACCTGTTCCATCGCGCGCAACGAGCGATCCGTTTTAGCGGCCTTGCTTGGCTTGAACGGCGGCACGATCATATCCAGGGCATCGTCATACGCTTGGTGCATTCCTTTAGGCGTGCCATTTCTCATTTCGGCAGACAACAATTCCTTCCAGATCATGCCGGGTTCATGCCCCGTGCCAGCCTTGCGCGCTGCGATGTATTCCCGCAAGGATTCTGCGATGTCATCGGCGCCCTTCGCCTCGGATAGGTCAACGTCCAACGGAGAATGCGGGACGTTCCAGCTCCCCCCCGCAGACACGTTAATCTCCGGTCTTGGAGAAAACCCCTTGGGCAACCAACCTTGTTCGTCGTGTTGGCCGGTACGAATGGCGTTCGATAGCTTCACCCGTTGCGCGTGTTCCGGCGATTCCATGACACTATTGGCAAGGCGATCCAGCCCGGCTTGATGCAGGATCAACACTTTGTTCTTCCCGTCATTGTAGACCTGAAAATCACCTTGCTTGACGAGGTTCCCATTAGCGTCAAACGTGTCTGCCTCACCCAGTCCGAGGGCATGAGCTTTGACAACGGCATCCTTCATGCCGACAGCACCAAGAGACACCTGTCGTTCCTTCCCGTCACTCTTGCCCATCAACGCCTCGTTAAGCGCCCCTGCCGCTTCGAGCCGCCCAAGAGCCAGCCCTAATTTCTTCCGGCCTTGCCGTACCAGTTCCAATTTTTGCTCATTCTTCGTCAGCCCGGCCAGCATCTCGTCAACCGACTCAATCGGCATGATCTCCACGTTGTCTGCCGCGTTGAACAACTCGGTTGCTTCGAGCGTTGCAGCGTCGGCGATGGCAACCTGTGTCGCCACGTGATGCTCTGCCAGCGCACCACGAATTCCCTGCATATCCGCCCCGGACAACTCCAGTGCGCGCCGCATCACGTGAGCCGTGCCGCTTTCACCAAGCGTGTCTATCATCACGGGGTCAGGTGCATGGACTCCCGTCAGGTGGGAGACGTTGGACAAGTACGCTACGTGTCCGGTCAAACGATGCTCTCGAATCGGTGTTGCTGCGTCCTGTGCGTTGTATGCTTCCAGGAGTGCCGACATGGAACGCTGCCGCCGCGACTCCCCAAGGTCATTCGCGACTAACTTGCGCGCCTTCTCAGGATCGAAGTCCACCGCCTCGACTACCGCCGCCTTCGGAAGGGTATCAATCGTCGAGGCTTCTACTTCAGATAGCGCATTGCGAATCGCTTTCAACTCTGCATCATGCGCCTTCAGGGAACTGAGTACCTTGACCGCGTCTTCGACGGACGCCGCTTTGGGCATTGTGTCCAGTCCCTTGATCTTTTCCAGAGATTCGCCCATCTCCCCAAGTTGCGCCTGAATCTCCGCTACGGCCTGCCGTGACTGCTGCGCCCCGCGCTGGAATCGGTCAATCATCTGGACTGACTGTGCGACCTTTTCCATGTCGCCATCATGACGCTCGATCAGGCTTTGGTGCCCTTGCGCCGCTGCCTCAACATGCGCCGCGGGAATGTCCATCCCTCGACGTTCTGCCTCATCCTGAAGGTTGGCGATAAACCCCTTGCCGGTATCCCCCATCGTGCTTTGCACGAGGTCGCCAACAGCCAGGTCGCCGAGCGTGTCCGCTTGAATGTCTTCATGTGCAGTGACAATAGTATCCCGCAGATTGCGCTCAACCTCCTTTGCCCGACGGTACAGTTGGGCATGGTGAATCTTCTTCACGCGCTCAACGGCCTTGCCGATCTTCGCGGATAGCTTTGCTTTTGCCTGCTTCTGATCCTTGTCATCGCCATGTTGCAGGTCAAACGCCAGTTCCGGGTTGTCACTGAGAATCTTCTTGGACGCAGCCTCGCGCGCCTTCCCAATGGCTTCATCGGACAATTCGTACCCTTCCCAGCCTTGCGCCTTGGCAATCTCCGCAATCTTGTCCTGCTGCTTCTCCACTTGGCGAACGACCAACTTCTCCTGCTCCTTCGTCTTCGCCTTTCGCTCTTCCTTCAACTCCTCGTGGGCGCGCTTGGCAGCGATCTTCGCTATCTGCTCCTTGTCGAGTTGGGTTCCGCTTTCCATTGCCTCCGCGGATACCTTCTTGGCGTGTTCCAATGACAACTTGGAGAATCGCGCTTCCTTTTCAACTTCCGCCTTCTCGCGCTTCTCAACCGCTCGTTGCCGGGCAACATTCTTGTATTCATCGTGCGTCTTCACATCGGTCATGCGAAGGCCGTTCAGCGTGCCGCCTGCCCCGCCTTTGACCGTGTACGTGCCGTCCGGGTTCTGCTGGAGAAGGACCGGCATTCCCTTCTCGTCGTCACCGTGGGGGTGAACCGTTACCCACCGCTCGCCGGAGGCGGACGTTTCACCAAAGTCGAGCTTCTTCGCTTTCTTGGCAGCCTTGCGCAATTCCGCCATCTCCGCCGACCACGCCTGACCGTCAAAGGGAGATGACTGCGGGAAGACGAGGCGGAAGGACTTGCGTATGTCCGCGTCGTCCGGGCTGAAGGTTCCCGCGTTGTCCGCGGACTTTATCTGCGTCGGGGAGAAGGCGATCCATGTATCATAGGCGTATTCTCCTTCTCCCCTTTTCCCTGGCTTGCCCTGAGGAAGAAAATGAATGCCATCATAACCGCGATGTTTCAGCCATTGACGAAGGCGCATAGCCTTGCTCTTCACTCTTTCATCCGACTCCTCGGTTTCATCAATAAGAGGATCAGTGAAATGCCTGCACCATTGCTTAAACGTCAGAGTAAATGGTTTCCTAATTCTGAGATACACAGAGAGGGTGTGAGACGATTTAGGTGTCTCGATCCTGACTTTTTGCCTTTTCGCATATTCATCCCGGAACGCTGTTCTTTGCTCATCTGAAGGGCCATCCATTGAAAACCAAGCATCATATAGGCCCATATCCCGTAGTAGCGCATTCTCATCAACAAGCACCGGTATAAATTTCTCCCCTGAAAACTTTCTCGCCTGAATCCTGTCTTCCGTGAAGAAAAACCCTAAATAAGTCGTCGGATGGTTCGTTGCGGATCGTAGGGCTCCAAACGAAAACTCCGTGAAATCTGCTTGTGTCCCATGATAAACGACCTTCGGGCTTCCGTCTTCATTGACGACTTTTGACGCTTTCTCCGGATCAGTTTCCCACGGCCCAAACCACGCCTTGAACGCCTTCGACCGCGTGCCGTTCTGCGCGTAGTCTTCGCCGGGGGTCAGCGTCGGACGAGCTAAATGATGCGGCTGCGTATGCTTCCCCCTCTTGTCTTCATGTTCCCGCACCCAGACCCGCTTCCCGCCGACCGTCCGGTAGTGGCCCTTGACGTGCGCTTTTTCCAGCCTCCCATCCAACGGACTCTCGCCAAACGACTTCGCCAAGTACCCGGAGAATCCCCACTTCTTCCAACAATGCGGGCAGATACCGTACTTGTCACCGTTCTGCGACAACCAGACGGCGTGGTAATGCCCCGCGGCGCAACGGTGAGCATCCTCGGGGGGAGCAGCGGTTGACTTGAAGAAGGGGAATGCAAGTTTCAGCATGGATCAGTCCAGTGAGATTTCCTTATCGTTCGATTCCGGTTCCCGATACGCTTCATCGGGAGCTTCCTTCGATTCAGGTGACACCTTGACTGCCACACCACAGAATCGGGGGTGTCCCTTCAAAAACTTCCCGCGGGATTCAGCCGCGCCGACTTGCACGTCATACCGAGCGCCCTGATACTGCTTGAGATACCCCCCGTAGGCTTCCATTGCCTTCGCATCTTCGCTGTCGGGGAACTCGTCAAACGCAATCGCCTTGCGCGTCTCTCTGTCGTAGACTACGACGAACCATTGCATGATGCTTTTCCTTTCACAAACACAACTGCGCCTGCTGCACCGCCGGTGGGCAATCAGGTTTCGGAATGTGATACTTGCCGGAATCTTTCGCGTGGAAATGGTCGCCCAGCCTCCGGGCATAGTTCAAGACCGCCGGATCGTTTCGTAGAGATGGATTCTGAATCACATCATGTGCCCAATCCGCCCACCGCGTTTGATTCTGTGTGCGAATCAGCAATTCTACCGACTGCCCATCCACGTCTATCGTGTAATGAACTGCCCGGTATCCGGACCCCGATGGATGCCCGTCACTGTAGTCGTCTTCATCTACAATGCGAAGGTTCCGCCTGACAAGCTGCGTTGCAGTCTTGAGCGCGTCCATGTCGTCAACCGTGATGCGAACGGCAACGTCACTGTCGCCGGTCTTGTGCGTTCTCTGGCTTTTGTTCATCGGTACGCCCTTGATACGCACCGTCACTGTGCCTGCCCCGCCAAGCGCACCGCTCACTTGCTCATAGGCAGCACGTGCAATAGATGTTTGCGTCCCGGTCGTAGCAGGAGCGACCTTGCTAGACGTTTGAGAATCCGACACGGGAGCAGGTGGCTTATCGCCAACGGAACCCGCGGCAGGTTTATCATCCGGCATGTCCGGCCACTCTTTTGGAACGTCCAGTGACCAGCCTTCCTTCTTCGCCTTGGCGATGTCGCCTTCCAGTGACTGGCGATAGGCGTCTGCATCGGGACCCGTTACGCGTGGCGTCTTGTCATTCATCAAGTCCACCTGAATCTGGATCATCTCATCCGTTGTGAGAGACACTACGCCTCACTCCCCTTCGCGATAAACTCATCCCACAATCCGTGATCGTGGACAGTTACTTTCTTTCCTTGTGAACTGATAACCTTCACGGGCTTGTCGTGCCTCGTATCCCACAACGTCAATTCATCAAAGAGTCCTTCGCTAACGGCTTCCTGCATGACGCGGCTAACGCTTGCATGGGTAGCACGGATGAAACTCTCCGGGACAACGCGCCCTGTCTGTTTAGCTCGTGCGCCCGCTCTCTCCACGGCCATATCGGTAGGGACTGTTACGTAGTGCGCAACGACCTTTTGCCCCTTGGCGCGCAACGCATTGACCTTCTTTCGCACGTTTTCAATGCTGTTGTCCCCCGTACCGTCCACCAAGGTATGGAATCCTTCTTCCGCGGAACGGGCCATGATGCGCTTGGAAAGATAGGATGATTCTTCATGCACGTACACGGCTGCCCTGGTGTCTTTTTGCGACACCATCGCGTTGTATTCCGGCAAGTGCGCTTTGATTTCGTCACTGTCAACCATCACAACATCGTCGGGGATCGTAACCTCACCAGACTTCAGGATCGTTGATTTACCAGAAGCCGGGCCGCCACCCATGAGAAAACTCACCGGAGATTCGGATGGTTTCTTCCCATCAAAAAACGCCGCTTCGATCTTGTCATGCAACGCCAATCTCTCAGGCGTCCATTCTCCCTCCGCGGTTCTGTATTGCTCGTATGTGTCAGCGCCATCAGGATTGGCAGGTTGCCCATTGAAATCAGTAGACGCCCTGGACAACTTTCGGTAGTAGTCCACAAACTTGCGGTAGGACTGCTCGGTGTCGCCCGCTTCCTTTGGAGCGTATGCAAAGTGTTCCATCCGGCTACCGGCTGGACGCGGCAACGGTTTCCCCGCACGCATAAAGGGCAACGCTGCCAGAATCTCTGTTGAACGACCTACGCCATCCTGATAGAAATGGTCAAGAAAGTTCATGCGCCAGTGAATGAAAGCGCCGGTCTCTACCGGGTCTTCATTGGCATTGAGCCGTTTGGCCAACTCGGTTACAAAGGCTTGCTTGGCGGCAGGGAGCTTTGCAACTTTCGTGTATGGAAACTTGTCGGAATCGCCGGTCCGCATGAGCGTCCCTTCAGGTACAAGTCCCTTATTGATCGCAACGTTCACTGAGTCCATCAATCGCATAACGCCTTCGGGCGTGAACAGCGTTCCCTTGCGCCCGGCAACATGGGCGACCATGTTCAACGCGTTATGCGTGTTCCGCTTTGTCAACGCCAGCTTTTGTTCCGCGGTGGTATCTTGTCCAAGTCCGGCTTTCCCGGACGAGCCGGATGTGTCGATCTTCCCCGAAGACGCCGTGCGGCTGAGAGAATTTATGCGGGCAACAACGCCCTCGTGGTATTTTGATGTCAATGGGTGCGGTTGCCGCCTGGAACCACTCGCAGGCTTTTGAGACGAAGGACGAGACACGGCAACTGGCGCCGCCCGTGGAGCCTTGGTTCTGCCAGTCGGAGCTGCCATCTGTCTTTTGACGCGCTTGTCCGTATGTTCCTTGACGGTGATCATTTTCCCCGTATTGGGGTCCTTCCGCTGGTACTGCTTGACGAGGGACTTCCCCATGCTTGCAGCAGCGCGGTATGGCCGCAGCAATTCATCGCGCTCTTGTCTCAGCGCCAGCAGTTCTGCTTCCTTCTCTCGGATGGCGCGACCACCATCGTTAATAGCACGATCGTATGCAGCATCCATGCCGTACCTTCGACCATGCCAAATCTTCTTGTTGAGTTCCTTCACTTTTCGGGCAACGTGTCGCGGTGGTTCTTTGCTCGCCAAATCCGGGTAGTCTACCAACGGCTCTTTCACGGAGACGGGAGCATTCTGCTTCTTGACAGTCTTCTTCCCCGGTCGCCGGTGACTTCCCTTGTGGCTCGATCCGGTTCCACCTTCGAGATGCACCGGCGGAGACATACTACCCCCGAAGTCAAACCCCAATTGCGACTTGTGAAACGGAAACCACAGCCAGAATGGCTGGTGAACGGTGAGGCTCTTGAAATAGAGGTTGAAGGATTTCTCGACCGTATCTTCAATGTCTTCGGCGTCGGAGTCCATCTTGCCCAGCGCCTCGTCAATTTCGCGCTTACGCGCTTCCATCGCCCTCAACTTCTCTTCTCGGTCAAACGGCTTACCGATATCTGACTGAAACCGTTCCATGTCTGCCTTGTTTGCTTGAATGTCCTTCTGGATTCTCTCCAGACTTTCAGGGGTTACGCGGAGTACGCCGCGAATGCTGCCCATGATACTATCAGCACTGCCAGACAGCTTGTCAGCATCAAGCACCCCTACTTGTCTTCCATCGGGGAGCTTCACGGCCAGCCCAGCTTGTAACTTGTGATCTACTACGAATAAAGGAAAGCCGGCATACTCTCCAACCTGCACGCCTCGCCCAGCCTTCACCGCATCGGGCCACCCCGTGTGAATGGATTGCACGAGAACGGGAACGGCCTTCTCCTGGCTGTCGAAAGTCTGTCCACCAATGCGAATGGCGAACTTCTCTGGCTTGTGGCTTTCGTAGTGCTTCTGCACGTCTCCCTCAAGCCGATGTCGTTCTGCCAGTTCCAAATTCTTCTGAGTCATCTTGATGATACGATCCTGAGCGAGGTACTGACTCCTTTGATGTGCCAGCTTCAGGTTGCCCAAATGGTTCAGGTCCGCCTCAATCTCCATCTTTTCCTTGATAAGCGGGTTCCCGGAAGCTACGGCCAGCATTTCGTTCGCAGTCATCACCATATCGCCAGCGTCTTCCATCTCCCGGACCGACGCGTCGCCTCGACGAGCCTGTGCAATGAACTTCGCCTTTTCAGTGATCGTCTGCCACATGTATTCATCGAAGGAGTCCACGGTCGCATAACGATGCACCTGCACGGGGACACCCTTCTCTTTATACATGTTCCCCTGTCGGATGATGCGTCCTTCTCGTTGCTCAATGTCAGCAGGGCGCCACGGGCAATCAATGTGATGGAGAGCAAAGAGTCGTTCCTGTACGTTCAGCCCGGACCCCATCTTCTCAGTAGACCCAATTAGCACCCGGATCTTGCCGGAGTTCATCATGTCGGAGAGTTGCTTCTTCTTCTCATCGGTCTTGAAGTCGTGAACAAAGGCGACCTCGCTTTCAGGAATCCCACGGGCAAGGAGTTTGCGTTTGATGTCTTGATAGATGCTGTCTGTAAGAGTCTCCTCCGCATCGCCCTGCGCTTCCGCCTCTTCTGCGGTCATTCCCTTCTTTCGTTTTGGGACACCCATGTCAATGAACACCAACTGCGTCGCTTTGTCATCGGCTTTGTCCTGCCAGATACCATGAATGCGGCGAACGCACTCGTTGACTTTGCTGTTAGGATCGTCAGGAGCGCCCGGACGTACCAACCGGATGTCGAGAGACGCTTTCCGAGCATCGGTGCAGATTGCCAGCATGTTGTCTTCATCTCGTTGCACTTGGCCAGACCGGATAGCCTTTGCCCTGTCAATGATCGTCTCCATGTACGCCTTTGTCGCGTCAGACGAGGGGACCGCATGGTTGATGTTCTCATGTTCAGGGATGGGCAGATAGGGAAGGTCTTCTCTCGTCTTCACGTCAGCGATCTTCCGGTACATCTTCACCATTTCGGGGACATTCTCAAACCGGCTAAACCTTGTCCGTGGACGATACCCGCCTTCAGGGGCCTTTTCCAGCTTCGTCACTGTGCGGCCAAACGTGGCAGCCCATGAGTCAAAGAGATTCATTCCCTTTCGCTTGAGCATGGGGGCTGCGAGGTAACGCATCATGGTCCACATCTCAGCCACGGAGTTCGCAATCGGCGTACCTGTAGCAAAAATCAGACCTCGCCCGCCATTCTTCTTTTGCATCCACTGCGACTTGACGAACATGTCCATCGCTTTGGCAGACGCGGAACCAGACAAACCCGACACGCCTTTCAGTTTGGAAGCGAAGAACAGGTTCTTGTAATTGTGGGCCTCATCAACCAATAGAGCATCCACCCCGAGTTTATCAAAGTTCAGCGCGGTATCCTGCTTTTCCTTTACCTTGTCGAGAGCGTTCTTCAGATTGACCTCAAGGGTTTCCAACTGCTTCTTCAGTTCTTTGGCAGTCTTATCCTTCTTCAGGCCTTGGTCATCCCCACTCATTGCCTTCAGTGCTTCAGGAGAGTAACCAGCATCGCGAATCGTTGCCTCAATGTCAGCAATCTGCTCCTTGAAGCTCGCCCTCAGGATGTCTTTTCCAATGGGGATTCTCTCGAAGGAAGAATGCGTCATAATGACAGCATCCCAATCACCAGTAGCGATCTGTGCGGTCAATTCTTTGCGTTTCTTCGGGGACCACGACTTCTGCCAGACAGTGAGAATCTTCGCGCCGGGATAGAACTCCCTGAACTCACGATCCCATTGAGCGATCATGTGATTCGGAACAACGACCATCGGCTTCTTGGCCAGACCAAGTCGCCGCAATTCCATTGCCGTCGCGGCAATAGCCCTTGTCTTACCGGCTCCTACAGTGTGGTCAAATAGGCAGTTTCCCTCCGATATTGCCCGCCATACTACGTCATAGATGTGCTTGCGAAGGTTTGTCCCGCCAATGTGCGCAGCCATTCCAGGCAGCGTCAGGTGAGACCCATCGTACTCACGAATGCGGTAGTCGTTGAATGTGTCGTTGTAGATTCTCACGCAGGCGTGCGCCCGGTCAAAATCCTGCCACAGCCATTGCTTGAACACTTCCTGCATCTGTTGTTGCTTGTCACGGGCCGCCGCCGTTTCCTTCTGGTTGACGACCTTCTTGTTTTTGCCCTCGTCGTCCATTATTGAGTCGTAGACCGTGATGTCTCTGATATTCAGGCAGCCTAACAACACGTCCCGACCAGACAGGCGGTAGGTTCCCCAAAGGGTGTTGTTCTCGTATCTGTCTTTGAAATACGAGGGGAACGCCTGAACTTTCCATGTGCCGGTTGTACGGTCATACGTGACCATATCTTTCGCATTGTACCCACGGTTCTTGAACGTCTCGTTCACAAATGCGTTGATGTACTCCAGCGGTATCCAGTTGGCTCCAAGTCTAACGGAAATCTGGTCAGGAGTCAGGTCTTTCGGTTGCACCAGTTGGAGGGATTCGACGTTGCGCTGGTAGTCCTTGTCGGTTGCGGCTACTGATTCAGCCTGTCGTAGTTTCTCTCGGACTTCCCCGGACAGGTATTCTTCAGCCATCACCCATCCGGCAGTTACCGGATCACTTGCCCTGCTGGGGTCCCGATAGATATGTCCGGCTGCTGCCAGTTCATCACGAATATCGTTCGCCGGACGACGGAGGAGTTCGCTCATGCGCTGCCAGTCAATCTCACCCTTCTCGTTGCGAACGACACCGAGAGCATCAAGTGGAGTATCCGCCGATTCTATCCGCATTGCGGGGAGAATGGTTCGCTTGTCGAAGATGTCAGCTTTGGTTACTTCGCCAGTGTCTGCATTGATCCGTTCCAGACTCAGTACCAGACCACAGTCCGGGTCATCTTGAAACGCGCGAACGTTTGCTTTGTCGTGAAGGTTGCCAAACTTCTTAACGAAGGCATCGTACTCACGATTAAGCTGTTCTTGCAACCTCGGCAACTGTTCATCGGAACCCGTTCGGTATTGCTCGGCAATCAGGTTGAGCGCACTCTGTCGCAGCGACACCATGTCGATCATGCACTCCCGTTTCTTACCCGCCGCCTTTACTTCCACAAGTGTCTTGGGGGAATCGAGAGACCCCTGCTTTGCACGGTACAGCTTCCCATCTTCAACGACAAAGGCGCCAACCTTTGTACCGTCAGTAGCCAATATGGCCTCTTCTGCTGCTTTCTGGAATTGCTCAGTCTCGGCAGAAGCCTGGGTCATAATGCCTTCAGGGAGCGAGGCTGTAAGTTCCTCCATCGCTTTCGCCAAGTCTCTTCCATCGCTTTTCATGCCGGATTCCTTTTCCGACATCTGCCCAAAGCCACTACCTGCCCCCATGACCCCCAGCATCATCTCCGGGTGAACAGCGAAATACTGGTTCAGGTCAATCTCCTGTTCCCCACCGTCGCCATGTGGAACATTGATCTTAACCGTATCAGACCACTTGCGAATGAACCGCCCTTCTGCGTCTCGTGGGTGAAGGGACTCAAACGCCGGATCGGATGGATCGTGCTTCTGAAGAATGAGAATGTCCGTGGTCACGCGAGTTCCGGCGTTACCGGCAAAGGCATCGTTCGGCAGTCGAATTGCCGCCACAAGGTCAGACTGATCTTCCAAGTACTCCCGGAATGCCTTGTGAGAGGGGGCGTCCATCGTGTGATGCGAGGTGATGAATGCCACCAGACCCCCAGGACGAACCTTGTCGATGGACTTGGCAAAGAAGTAGTTATGAATCTGTTTTGTCAGCCACCCGCGGTTGGTCCGATTGAATTCAGCATCGTGAACGGGGAAGTTCCCAAAAGGCACATTGGAAATGGCGAGGTCGAAGTAGTCGTTGGGGAGTGTTGTTTCCTCAAACCCTTGAATCTTCACGTCCGCTGCCGGGTACAGCCATTTAGCAATCTTCCCGGTGAATGGCTCCAGTTCTACCCCGGTCCTGCGGGATCTGTTGCTCGATGCGGGAGGCTGAAAACCGAAGAAGCTCCCATGCCCCATTGCAGGCTCAAGGACACGCCCGCCGGTGAACCCAAGTCTATGAACCATGTCCCACATCGCTCTGACAACGGGAGGGGAGGTAAAGTGTGCGTTGAGCGAGGATTTATAGGCAGCCTCGAAGTCATCTTCTGACAGGCGCGACTTGATCTCCTGGCGGAGTTGAAAGTGCTTCTCGTCCGCACCTGACCATTTCGCCCGAACGTAGTCTGGAATGTCCTTGTAGTCATCGTACCAGTCATACTTCTCAAACTTCGGGTGAAACACCTGCCCGAATGCACCCCAACCCACCCATCGGGACAATACCCGACGTTCTTGTTCAGTGGGGTCCCGTTGTTCCGCTTCCAGCGTTGCGACAAGGTCAAGCGCAGCAAGGTTATCACGCGCTTTGTCCTTTACGCTACCTTCGCCAATACGGTCAGACAGCTTGAGAACAACATCCTGGTCGTTGTTAATGTCATTCAGGCGTTCGGTCAGGCTCGTTGCTTGGAATGCTGGAACAGGTGTCAGTTGCTCTGCGGGGGGTACAGGTACATCGGGTAGGCGATCTCCCTCGCTTCGCACAGGTCCAGCCCCTGTGATACCAGTGTTGCCACCTTGTCCTTGATCTTCTCGCTTGCTTCGCTCGCCTTCTGGTCGAGTACGCCCTCGCGCTTCCACTGGCGGTACGTCTTGGGCTGTGCTTCCCGCCACGTCTCCATGAAGAGGGTCGAATAGTAATCGTTGGTCATTGGGTGTTTCCTCCTTGGTCGGTTCATCGAAGTTGAACAGCAACGACAGTTGTGTCTTCTCGTCTTTGGCCCCTGCAAACTGCGGGAGCGTCGCTGTGGTCTTGGTCTTCGGTGCTGCTGGCTTGCGCGTCCGTACCCGCTTGATGGACTCTTCAGGTTTCTCCGCGCCGAACAACGAAAGCTGATCCTTACGCGGGTCAATCCATCGAGTCTCGTAGGTGATGCCCGTATCCCGATGAACAGGCACTTTCTGTTGTACCAGTCCCATGCGTGCCTTCGCGAAGTCTGGGATGAATGATAGCAGGAGTCTATTCATAGTGCGTTACCATTGGTTTAGCGTCAGTCAATAACGAATGTCTGGGTATACCTTCATTAACCAACGCTGCGCTTCCTCAATGTCTTTGTTGTCGGGGTCTTCCTTACTGTAATCGTGCAAATCCTTCAGCATGTCCTTTGCCCATGCCTTGTCTGTCAGCTTTTCCTCATCGTACGATTTCAGCGAATCGGGAATCGGAGGCAGAAGGTCGGCATTCACGTCCACTGAGGTTAGCTCGTAGGAATCCTTTTCGTGTTGAGTCAATGGGACGGAATAGTCAATCGTTCCATAAGTGAATTTGTGGTGTGGTTTATCAGACCCGATGATGAATCCCTTAGGTATGTTTCCGTACCCCGGCGGTCGATGTTTCATCCCGTAGGTATGCCGTGGCCCATCGTATTCTTCATTGAAAATCAGTTTGTCCGGCTGCCTACTGAAGGCCGCCTCCTTCGCTGCGAGTTCCGGGTAGTCTGCCAGCACTTCAGGTGGGACCTGCTTTCCTTCCGCGAGGGCCCGCTTGACCTCGCGGCCATGCGCAGGGGTAATGCCGCGGGTCTTTTCTGCCGCCTTCCCCGGCGCGTGTTTCGCCCCGCGGTGAGAAGACCCGTACCCGCCAACAAGATGGTGTGGCTGCTGCGCGCTTGGCGCGTTGTCGAAGAGAGACAGTTGTGACCTGCACCAGACAAACGGGAACCACAGGCGAAACGACTTGCCGGATTTAACGAGGAGTGAAGAGCCACACGCGGCCGCTTGCGCTCGCCACATGGCTGCAACCTCTTCATTGGAAGTCGGGGTAAACAATGCCTTCAACATACCTTTGTATGCTTCCGCGATATCGGGATACTCAGCAAGGACCTCGGGTGAGACATATCTATGTTGTTCGACCGCTTGCATTACATAAAACCTATGTGATGGCGCATCGGGTAGGTTCCCAGTCATTTGCCTCCCCTTTGGGAATGACTTTATTTCGCGTTTTCCTACGTTGCCCTTCAATCTTGGACAGGATAAACCAACATGGGGCATAACCGCCTTCCCCTCATATCCTTCGGCGTAATACCGATTGATGTTATTCAGATTGCGGTAAACGGCCCATCCTGCATCCTGCAATGCTTTTATGTTGTCACGAAAGTCACTGCTGTAATCCACGATAGACAACCTCACTTTGTCATGAGCGTCTTTGAACTCCTTATGCGTCATTTCATGGGGACGTATATTGTCAGGGTCTTCTGGCTTACGTTCAGCGGTAGGAGCTTGCTTCGACGTTTTCTGTCGCGGCACCGCCACTGGCGCACCGGCCTTCCCTGCCCGTTTATGCGCGCCCTTATGCGCTGATCCCTGTCCACCTTCCAAGTGAAAATCACGCTGTAACGACTTCTCTATCCGCGTCAGCTTGGTATAGTACTGCGGGTCTTCCTTCAGGTGCGCGAGAACTATCCGGGCGATAGACTTCATTGCCCCGTCGGGGTCGTTCGCCACAACGTCAGTGTGTTCGCGCTCAACCTTCATGCCCATGCGGAATTGACACATATCAACGCTCATTTTACCCTTCCAGCCCACTTGTGCTTGTATCTCGGCTTCTGACGTTCCAAGTGGGGGCGAATCGACGGCTTTCGTTCCGCTGTCTCAAAAGGTTTGATTGGTCCCGACTCCTTGAACTTGCGTCGGAGCTTCGTCTCTTCCAAGCGACAGTTGCAGCGCGTGGTGCAGGTCAGCTTCCCGGAACCCGGAAACACGCCCATCCGCATCAGTTCATTGGCGGAGTAGATACCGTCCTTCCATCGACCGGCCTTTGACAACTTCTCGCAATCAACGCAATGCTCGGACTCTGGCGACCAGACCCACTTTAGCCAACGATCATGGGATAGGTCCCCTGCCACAAATCCCGCCCATGCTGCCTCGCCCGCTGCGTTTCCATACAGGTTTGCTCTCTCGCCATAGTCCATCTTCCCGGACCCATGCCGGATGTCAGCCATGAAGTTCCTCAGGTAGAGAAACTCATCCCGACGCAATCTCTCAAGTAACTTCCCCTCGGACGTGTCCATCGACAGGAGATTTCCGGCGCTTCGTTTGCCTTGCTCGAACATGTCACGGTACGCAATGCGGATGTCTCGCCGCGCACGGTAAAGCAGCTTCTTTTCTTGTTGCGCCAGGTACTCCTTCGCTGCGTCTGGACTCTTCGCGTAGATGGAATGATACCGATCCACGGAGTCCCGCCAGTCCTGCACGTGGTCGTTGAACCGCTCCCGGAAGTCACCCTGCAATTCAACGATCCGTGTCTTCGCCGCGTCCTTCTCCCGCTGGAGTGCTTTTCCGGCGAGGCCGCCGGTTGACACGCTGCCCGGCTTCATGGCCTTGGCAAGCTGCCCATTCAGCCCGGCCACCACGTCAGGCATGGTCAATAACGCCTTGGTGATGTCCACCAAGTCTTCCACGTCTCGATACTCGCCAAGTTGGAAGCGGACGGTGGTCATAGACGAATTCATCGAACGACGACCTCGATCACACGATTGAACGACTTGCCCATTGGCTGCCCGTATTGCGGCGGTTGCGGCGGCGCCTGTCCCGGTGGAAGTTGCCCTTGTGGTGGTGGTCCCTGGTCTTTTTCAGGAGACTGCGCGCCTCCCGGTGGTTCCATCCCCCACCGGTCATATCCGGCATTTGGGTCTTGCTCCTGCCCGTCGGGTCCCATCATACCCATGTCCGGTTGTGCTGGTTGCAGGTCTTCAGAGTGTTCCCGCATCCACACTTGCAGTTGCGACATATTGGTCGGCGCTTGCGGCCACAATGCCAACTTGCCCCCCATGTGCTTGTAGAGCTTCACGCACCACTCGCGGAACTGGTCGGGGTCTTCTTCTTCCAAGTCAGGGAACTTCTTGGCCATCGCCTTCTGGCAGGCTTCCCATTGTTCACCGTCCTTCGGGTCGATGATCTCCGGTCGGTCTTGTTCAGCGCGTTCCTCGGAAGGGATCGTCAAACCGACTTGTAGCCGTTCTGACGCGGCCTTCTGTGCTTGTTCCTCGTTGATTGGGTCCAAGCCACGATAGACAAAACAAAAGTCGGAGTCGATGCGTGCGACAGCTTTCTCTGTCCAGAACTCTTCATTCTGCCGCATTACCGGACGGAAAAACCTATCCTGCGACGATTCGATCTTCGTTTGCGGGTCCGCCTCCTGCAACGAATTCGTTTTCGTGGAGTAGCTTGTCCACCCGGTCAGCTCGGGGGAGATGCCGTACACGGAATGCGTGAGGTTTATCAGAAATGTGATCCATTCCTTCCAGTGCATGTCGAGGCGTCCTTGCTCTCGCACGGAAACATAGTTGGCCTTTGCATCGGAATCATCGCTGACCAACACGGGCAATCGCCAGTATTGAGAGGCCCCCCCGACGTTCGCCTCAATGTCCATCTCGAAATCTTCCAACCACTCCTCGTTGTACTGCCCCATGAGAAACAGGAAACCCGGCGGAACGTGGTTCTTGGTGAAAAATTCCGTGTTGAACTTCATCCCGCTGGACAGGCCGATAACGACCTCGATTAGAAACTCCAACTCGGAGTGACCGTACCCGTTGGTCATGATGTCAGTGCGCGGGTTGCGAATCCACTCGGCAAACTCATTCCAGGCATACTCCCTGACAACCGATAGCCCATCCTGCCCCATCTCGACGTACTTGATGTGCTTGGTCGGTTCGCGTATCTCAGGGACGTACTGGTCACTGATTCCTGCCGTAAAGGAAGACGCAGCCTGAGCCATGCTGAACCGATTGATTGCATCCGCTGGAGGCGTTGTCGCTTTGGGAACCGTCTTTCGTATCTGCGCGGCGTCCACCGGCCGCATGAACACAATGGGAAACCGTTTCGGGTTGCTGCCAGCCTCAATCCGCACACCGGCATAATCCAGAACCATCGAATCGGTGAACAGCATTTGATTCGCACGGCAGAAGTCCAGTGCGACGTCTTCCTCGTTGCCGTCCCACACAGCGATCTCACCAGTCAGGGAGTGCGCGGTCTTCATCCCACCCGCCATCAAAATATCTTCGATCTGCTGTGCTTTCTTCTTGGCCGAACGGGTCATCGTCTTCGACGACTTTTTTAGCATGATACTAAACCCCGCCTTGCGCTCTTCACGAAACGGGATGCTGTAGGCGGCAACCATGTTGCGAATGGTGTTGATGATGGAGGCGAGGATGGGTGTCTGAGCCATCTGTCGAAGCGTCTGATTGGTCAGCCCTTGCGCGCGGTTGATGCTGGTGATACCGCGATAGGCGCCCATCTGATATAGCATGGGATTGATCCGGCGAGGGATACCGGTAGCCTTCATCCCGTTAGGTGCGCGGGCAGACTTCTGCAATTCCTGCCAGAGAGGATCGCGAGTATCAAGGACAGCGTATTCGTGACCATCGCCCCCGTGAAATGTGGCACGATGCGAGGCAGATTTAGCGAGGAGGTCGGACTTGACAGATTCAGGTATCCAGACGGACGGAGAATGACGATCGGGAATGACAGCAGTTTGCATCCATGCACCCCACGTGAATAAAACGCCCCAATGCTCAATGCAAGCACAAACTCACATTGACAACAGAGACGGTTCTACCGTCGTTCTGTCATTGGTTCCCCAAAAAACGCCGGGGCGAGTTTATTCAGTTTTCTTCAGACTTGAAGTGGATTGTAACAAACGGATTCAGCAATGTCAACGTCAATGCCTCCTTCAATCCTATCACGCAAACGATATACCCCCATCATTTCGCTCGCCTCCGTCTTCTCGCGCTCATTCTCTGCCCCGGTACAATCTGCCCCAAGTGTTGCTGTATTTGTTGCGCGTGAAGTCTGTCCCCCCACGCGTCAAGCGTCTCAGAATCCGTCCGGGATTGCTCTCCTGTAGACTGTGCGGGACCGAGAGATACGCTGTGATAGCTGCCGCGGATTCCTGAGTCCATGTGGTGCGCCATGACTACCGCGTCCGCGCGGTCGGGTGAGCGCCCCAAGCGTTCCTTAATGTCGTCCTTCGCCTCAATGAGAATGCCACCCGTAGTCAACCCCCATCGGTGCGCCACAAGCTCTTGCAGAAGCATCCTGTCAGGCGGCAGGCAAATGGTCGATCCCGTATCAGGGTCAAGTGCTTCTCGAAACTTCCAGTAGACTTCAGACCGCAAGTTGCGTAGCTTGTACTTCCCCGACTTGTCCTTGACATGGGACGCCTTGGCGAAATTCACGGGGACCACGTTCAGCCCGTTAGCCTTCAGGATGTCCAACGGGGAGGTCCCAACGCCTATCGGGTCAATGTTGACTCGTACCTTCTTGCGTAGCGCCTCAACGACTTCCCGATACGTTGACTCATCCAATTCAATCCCGTCAGACTCCCGCAGATCGTCAATGCAACCCTCAAGGTATGATTCAACGAAAGACTGCACCAACGCCGCAACCTTCGGTCCGTCATCGGTCTCGACTCCGGGAACGACTCGCAAATGATCAAACCACGGGCCGTACTTGGGGGCGAGAATGGTGTTATCAATTCCCCCTCGCGCAACGTCCACGCCCAGCGCCGTCAGTTCGGTCGGGTGTATGTCTCCGGCTTCTTCCCACCGCCGCTGTGCCGCTCGAATCCATTCTGACGGTATCACCTGCCACGGATTGTCACCGGCGCTTACCGAGAAATCACCATACAGCAACTTGGAGCGCAACGGTTCGGGGAGTGCTTGCAGCGTGGACACGTAACCTGTCCTGACGAGATACGGATTGTCGAATACGCTTCCCGGTATAAATGTCCTTGACTTGGGATAATGTGTCTCCCCGTCCATTCCCACGGGGTCTCCCGACTCCACTGGAATACTCTGGCCCTGGCTCGTCACGTACCAACGCAATTCCCCTGGCTCAGCCGGGTTCGGATGATTCTTGTCTAACCACGGCCCCCAATAGTCAATCACCCAGATGCCAGTATCATCAGTGGGTGGATTCCCGGTGCAAACGATACGACATCGCTGTCCGGGTATGACCGTCCGCAACCAACCCGACAGAAACTGGTATTGGTACTGTGAGTTTCCAGTCCACATCAATCTCCCTTGCACCCTAACTAAAAATGTGTGGCTGGGCTCCACCGTAAGGCAATATACCTTCCCGGAATACTGTTCTACATGCCGATTGCTTGGCCTATCCTCAACTGGGCTTGACTTCCTGCTGTGAACACTTAGCCGATATACTTTATGCCCACTCTTAGTAACACATTCTCCTGCTGTGCTTCGGTATCCAAGTTTAGCCGCAATCTCTTGACAATCATCTCGAAGTCCCTTGTTGCAGAGTTCAATAGAAATGCCACCGCCTTTTCTTATTGATCCACCACCAGCAACAAACGCTTCCCAAAACCGAAGCACCACGTCGGACGTTGCGTCTAAAATCCATCTCGGAACGCGTTTCTCATATCGGTTCCCCATTGGCTTCAGAAGCGCGAACAACTGACGCGATGTTATCAGATAGCCTCCGCGATTATACCATTTAGACCTCCACGGAAGACGCTCCATAAGACAATCCAATGACTCGTTGCGGACCGTCTGGCGAATAGATACCTTTGGACCTGATCGTGCTCCCGTCTCAAAACAAGAGCCTTCCGATACATACCAACCCATAAACTCAGCCCAATCATGCACATCAACATCAATGGCTGTATTCGCATTGCGGCCCAGCCCTCTCCCCGTGGCCTCGGGAAGCCGCACTCGCGCATCTACGGGCTCTCCTTCCCACGGCTTTGAGAACGGGTGCCGCGGGTAGACTGGCATGTCCTTTGCCATAACGAACCGCCATCGTTCTGAACGCAGCGGTACAACAACCATATTATGATTGGGAGTGACCCTGTAACGGATACTACCATTTTTAGTGCTTATTAGAGGGCCATCGTAGTCAAACTCATGCGTCGCGGATATTCTCTCATATCTCGCCATTCCATCTTTATCCATAGCGAGGGCACGATCAGAGGTAGTAACTTCCTGTATTCTAACCCAACCCCTATTCGTCAGAACGTCCGTGTCAGGATGAATGCAAAAGTGAGTCAGCTCGTCAAAACAGATACAATCATGCGGGCGCCCTTGATACTTCTGCACGTCTGTTTCGTACTGCACGGCTCCGAACTCTATCCGTTTCCGCCCAATCTTCCAGAGATTCTCCTGTGAGTTAAATGTGCCAACGGAATCGAATAGTTCGTGTGATCGTTGGATCAAACCTCGCAACTGCGGATACTCTCGGCGATAGATAATGCTGGACGTGTGTTGCGTCGCTACCAGCCCCAGTGTCAACTCACTTTTTCCGGAACCGGCTGCCCCGCCATAAAACAGCTCATCGGCCTGGCATTCAAACGCCGCCGTCTGCGGGCCGGGCCACGGATTCCACAATGCTTCCGGCTGCGCCGCTTCCTCCCCGATGATGGACTGGAAGAAGGTCGTCACCAGCAAACTTCGAGAATGCCGTTGCTGTGTGAGCAAGGATGTCTCGCTTTTCTTTTTCATCGATCGACGCCCTTTCCACGGCCTGACGAATCGAGTTGGCAATGGCGATCAGAATGACCATGCCTTGCTCGACGGTAATGACATGATGCGCTGCGGATAGACGCTTGTTCTCCCGGTCAGCGATCCGGCTGCGTTGCTCCAGCATGTTGGCAAGTTCCTCTCGCGCCGCGACGGCAGCCTCGCCCTTGACGATGATGTCTTCCATCGCTGAGAGAGTTACCATCATCCCGTCAACGTCACGCTTCGCCTCCTGTGCCCGCAGTTGGGGAAACAACTTCTGCAACATCTTCCATCCCGCTACCGTCTCCCCCGCTTGCATCCCGTCCAGACGTTCTCGCACCAGCGCCACGTACAACTCCAGGTCGTCCCGAAGTGCTGAGAGTTCCGCGTCGTCCTGAATGTCCTGCATGAGTGGGCCAAAGGCAGCGGTGGCGTGCTTCGAGTAGAGACCGTGTTTGAACGAACCCGCCGCGGGGCCGCTGGGAGTTAATCCGCCGTGAACTCGACAAACACGTTTACCAGTGACAGCCATTTGCCGGCACTGCTTTCCCCCCGTACGCTTAGCTTTCGCCTGACATTGTGGCATTATAATGAGGTATCCGGTTGTTATGAGGTATCAGCGTTGTCCGGAGCGAATGACTCCATCACTCCACCTTCCTGATTTCCAGCGACATATCTGCAAGCCTCTGGAGTGAAACTGCCGTGTAGGCCGGGCTGATTTCGCATCCCCTGCCGAGTCTGCCCAGGTTCTCGGCTGCGACCGCCGTTGTGCCACTGCCGAGGAAGGGGTCAAAGCACAGACTCCCCTCTTTGCTTGAGAAGTTCATCGCCCGCATGGGAAGGCCTGCTGGCATCTGGCATGAATGCAACTTCTCCCCTCCGTCGCTCAAAGACTCCTTGCTCTTCATGCACCCACCGTGAAGAGGCGGAATGTCATCCCAGATGTTCCACATTTTCCCGCGGCGGATAGCCTGTGGCATCCTATGGTGTCCATCCCATACCACCATTCTCTTCTCCGCCTTCGCATCAAAGTAAGGCTTCCCTTTCTGCCAGAAAGTCATCGCAGGCAAGTCATCATCTTGTCCACAATCAAACTCATAAATTACCTCGAAAGCGTTGTCGAAGTTACCTTCCGGGTGCGCTTGGCTGTTATTCTTCCAGACGATGAGATTCTTGAAGTTCCAGTTCTTCGGGATCACTTGGTAGAAGTCAAATAGGTTGTGCGTGTACTGCTTCACGTACATGGCAGAGTCATCATCCAGGATACCGTTTAGAGTCCAAAAGACCTGTTTCATAAAGTCATAATACCCTTCCCGCTTGTCTTCATATCCAGAGTATTGGTAGCCTATTCCATACGGCGGATCGGTGAACACGAAGTTTGCCTTCTCTCCTCCCATCACCCTCTCCACGACCGCCTTGTCCGTGCAGTCACCGCAAATAATCCGATGACTTTTTCCAGGAACCGACTTCGACTCAATCTCCCACAGGTCTCCCAACTGGGTTCCCCATTTCTCCTGTAGCTCAGCCGCTTTGTTAATCTGCGGCTCAGGGTCTTGGTTCCCGTTCTCACTCCCGACAAGTTCCTGCAAGGCTTCCTTGCTCCAGAACTTCTCAAGGCATACACCGCTCTCGGCAAGCTGCTTCAAAGCATCGGGGTTCCAGGCAAGATTCGTTTCGCCTGTCCTATTGTCCGCGATCCCAAGCGCGCGCGCCCGGACATCTATGTCCATATCCAGGTCGGTCCGCTGCACCACGATCAACTTGTTGCCGTCAGTTTGCACGACCTCCACGTCTTCAATGCCAATCTGTCCGGCCATCTCCGCCGTTTTGTTGCCAGCGATGATCTTCCCGTTCTTGTCCACAAGGATGGATCGACCAGCGCCATAGAAACGGAGGGAGTCTTCCAACATCCCCGTACCGTATTCAGTGCCTTCGTTGGCATTCATACTGTCAGGCGTAAGATCAGCAATGGTTTTAATCTTCTTCACTCGTTCACCTTCAGGAACCTGACTTGCATTCGGCCACCGTCGAAGAGCTTGACGACCTCCCACTCCATCCCGTAGGCAATGAAGATGCTTCCCTTCCGCGGCATAGGCAAGCCGTTCTTTGTGCGTTTTGCCGTGGTCAGATCGTTCCGTTCCTTCTCCCGCTGGAGATATGCTGCTGGGAGAATCACAGCGCTGGTATTCACTGGCGCAGACATTCCGGGCGCCTTCCCTCCCCGACATTTTTGGCTTGTATGGTTTGCTCCCGTCCGAGCACGATCTTCTCCATTGTACCGTTGTGGAACTTGCACGTCAAGGTGATGATGCCGCTGGTAATGCCTTCTCGTTCGCGTAGGTACATCGCGCACAAGGCTCGTTGTTCCTGGAGCAGTTGGTCATCCGTTACAGTCAAGTCACTTCACCGTACCAATTCTGCTTTGGTTTTCTCATATCTGCTTTACCGTTCTCCGCGCCGTGGCTATTTTTACAATCTCACCTCTCGCGATAGGAGGTCCCCCATTAGCTACCCACTGCTCTACAGGCATCCCCCAACTTCGCATCATGGGAGATGATAGTCTATATGCCATACAGCAGCATTTGTCCGAATCCATTTGAACGGGCTGACCTTCCCACACAAGCACAACGAATTCATTGCCCGCGCACTCACAGTTACACCTACGGTCGTCACACTGCCTGTCTCGCGAAGCATAGCGCATCGACTCGGTAATTTCAGCCAACATGCTTCACCTGCATCCTACCGCTTGGCGCTTCCCCTTCTGGCCGCGTTCCTCTGTGCGTGATCCGTGGCCGGTCACAGATACCGAACGTGAGTAACAACACGATCGCTATTACTGCCATGCAGAACGCGTCAGTCATTTCCCCACCACCCGATACCGCACCCGTGCAACGCCACGAGATGGGAGTTCAATGGCCCGGAACGAGTGCCTGCTGAGGGGGTTTGGAGCGTAGAAGCTGGCTCGTTGCTCGCGCCAGCCGAACACTGCTACGGTGAGTAAATATCTCATGGCGATAGCCTACCAAATAGATGGGCGTTTGTCAAGCTGCCTTCCGCCCTGCCTTCCGACCTGCCGCCTCCAATGCCGCT
>Ga0100385_1000908_pt1 | contig 32311 bp, 33 predicted proteins | sample CryGeymeta201509_FD_81543 | JGI IMG/M metagenome (GOLD analysis project Ga0100385, IMG submission 81543) | Groundwater microbial communities from Crystal Geyser aquifers in Utah, USA - Crystal Geyser metaG 2015-09 | ecosystem: Environmental > Aquatic > Deep subsurface > Groundwater | place: USA... | reverse complement strand
TACACAACGCATGCAAGCTGTGGCACCTACACAACGCATGCAAGCTGTGGCACCTACACAACGCATGCAAGCTGTGGCACCTACGCAGCCTATGCAAGCTATCCCCGACTCAACTGGGCGCTTACCAGGACAAACCGTGCAAGGCGGTATGCCTGCGGTGACGCCTATACGACCTGGCATGGCCCCGCCTAGTTACATCGGAGAAGCGGCTGCTGCACCTGTGAGTGTGGGTAACCCCGTGCAGCGCATGGAGGCTATCCGCGGTCCAGGCACAGAAGCCGCGGAGAATGCAGCTGCCAAAGCAAAGCAAGAAGCTGAGTACGCAGCTGCCAAAGCAACGCAAGAAGCTGAGTACGCGGCGTCATTCCGTGGCCGCGCCGAGAATGCGGCGGGACGCGCTGCCGATTATGCGCAGCAAAATCCTTACAAGACAGTCGGTGGCCTAGGCGCGCTTGGTCTTGGCGGAGCGTACGCGATGGGCGACGCAGACACCACAGGTAATCAGCTCCGAAACATGAGCAACCAGTACCTGGGCACAGACCTGGAAACGCAGTCCCGCCTAAGCCACGCCCTCGGCCTAAAAACGAGCGAAGAAAAGGTAGCCATGCCAATATCATGGATACCTCGGCTCAGGAACTCTATCCCCAAGCTTAAAGACGCTGTGATTCAGAACGCCGCAGGCGTGCCCGAAGCAGCGTCCGTTGCAGATGCCGGAAGAACAGTGCTCAAGGACCTTGGCATACTAGGCCTTGGCGCAGCTGGCGCCGTGGGTACAGCCGCAGGTATAGGCGCCGGGACCGTCGCAGGCGGAGCAATGTTGCTGCCTGCGTTGGGGAGCATGTACGCGCTTGGTGATGCAGACACGCCGGTCAACCACGCCAAAAACCTCAGCAACAGCGTACTCGGTACGGACTTCGAGACACGCTCCCGTATCGGTAACCTGTTTGACGAGAAGCTAGGGAGTGATGGGGGTCGGTGGGGGTGCGATGGGTGATGCCGCCCGAAGCGCGCTAAGCCGCTACTCCGATCTTGCACGAAAGCCTGCGCAATGGGGAGGCGACCTAGGGCAGTACATCGCAAATAATGTCACGCCGACAGGAAGACGCCTCACTAGAGAATGGCCAGGTGTGGCGGAGCGATTTCGTAAATTGCCGACAGAACTAGAAGAGCACCTCAAAAACCAGGAGCATCCTGAGTTCGGCAAGCTGTATGACGAGGCACTCGCTACAGGCGCAGACATGGGTGGTTTCTCTCGTCAAGATATTTGGGACGAGCTTCGTCCCGGTATCTCAGGGGCTATGCGTGCCGAGGCGGACGACATGGTGGATATGTTAACCGAACGTGGGCTCAAAGGAGACGAAGCACGTCGTTTTATCGAAGACAACATCGCGAAGGAGATGCCGGTGTGGGCTGACAGCACACTGCCTATTCCGGCTGTGATCGGTGAGGTGGCCGATTTCAACGCGAGGGCCATGACACATAACCAACGTGCCCAGACGCTTGTTGATGCTGGTCGCGTGGCGGGGACGCTCAGCGCAGGCGCCGTGCCTGTACTGGCCGCAGGCGCAGGCGCTGCAGGACTTGCATACGGTCTAGGCGACGCGGACACCGCAGGTAACCATCTAAGGAGCTTGAGCAACAACACACTCGGCACCGACTTTGATACTGAGTCAAGGGTTGGGGCTAAGTTCAGTAGCGTGATGGACCGTCTGTGGGATGCTGGCGGCTCGGTTGCAGACACTGCTGTGCGGGGGGCCAACAGGGCTATCGGAGCTGGCCGCAACCTAGGCTTCGAGATCGCGAATAAGCCGGTTGACCGCGCCAGAGCGGCCACTGAAGAAGCGGCAAAGCGCTACAACCAAAGCGCGAACCCCAATGATATCTTCACGCGTTACAGAGAGATGGCGCCGGAACAACGCGACGCGCTGTCTCCGCTCACGAGGGAGCTCATCGAGTCAGACAGCCCGACTGCAATGCCCTCCGCGTTACGTCGTGAGCTAGACCGTATGCGTGCTGCGGCTTCCGCTAACGATCTTTACCCAAGCAAGAAAGACCTGGAGCTAGGCGAGTTCTTCGACGCAGCCGACAAGCTGCAACTAGCACCGCTGCACCGCGACTTCGGCGTAGACCCCAGAGAGTACATCCGCGCACAGATCGACGGAGACAAAACGCTAGACACGTATCTACGTCGCGTAGACTCTTACCGCGATCTGGGTGGCGAGGCTGTCCGGTTCGGGCTGGGTGCCGTGCCCGCAGCGGCTGGTCTTGCTGGACTCGGAGGCTTGGCATACGGTTTAGGCGACGCAGACACGGCAGGTAACAACGTGCGTTCACTCAGCAACAGCGTACTCGGTACGGACTTCGAGACCGAGTCCAGGCTAGGGTCTAAGTTCAGCAGCGTAGGCTCCTGGCTTCGTGACACCCGAGACGCTGCGCAGGCGGCAGTACGGCGCCGTACACACGGTGCCAACGACGTGCTAGATGGCCAAGGCCTGTTACGATCAGATGGCGCAGGCAGCTCAGGTGGCTTGTCTGATTGGGAGCTCGCGGAGATGGCCGCCTTGGGAGTTGCAGGTACGACGTACGGCCTCGGTGACGCGGATACTACCTCCAACAAGCGACGCAGCTTTATGAACGACACCTTCGGTACGGACTTTGATACTAAGTCACGTATCGGCAACCTATTAGGCGGTTAAATCGTGTTGAGCTTTGAAAGCCGGCCTCGACTTGGTAAGCTGCTCTTGGGTACTCACATCCATCACGCGCGGACACCCACCGCGCTTAATCTTTAGGAGATCGTATGGCTGGTGGCCGCGACATTGGCGTAACAGAGAGCGTAGACAACTGGTCTTTCCAGGAAAACTACGTGGAACGTCTCATGGATGACGCGGCTTACACCGCCGCGCACCCCAACAACACTCTAGTGCTGGCAGGCCCAGCACGATTCCCGTCTGGCGTCGCTAACCCTGGTTCGACCTTGCTTCCGCTTGGTATGCTTCAGAACTTCAGCGTCGCCCAACAGCGCCCCGTCCAGCCGATGATGGCGCTGGGCTCTGGGCGCTCCTTCTTTACGGCAGGAAAAGGCCAGGTCTCGTTCTCGCTGTCTCGCCTGAGCGTCGACGGTCGAAACATCCTGCGCGCGCTCTACACCCAAGCCATCCAGAGCAACCTGCCCGTGCAAGACTTCGATGAGCGTCCTGTCCGCGCGAATCGAGAGGAGCAGGCGTACATGAACCTGGACTCAGAGCTCTTCTACATCCCATTTGGGATCGCAGTGCTCTTAAGGTCTGTGTCGCACAGCCCCGTAGCGGCGTACTACATCGAAAACGCGATGATCACGTCGTTCCAGACAGGTTGGGGAGCTGGTCAAAACATGATCGTCGACAGCATCTCAGGCATCGCCGACCGCGTACGCCCCATCTACCCCAACACGCTTACGGGCAGCACGGGCGCGCCGACCGCACAACAGATCAGCAGTGCCATGTTGGGTCAACCAGGCGCAAGCACGTCGGACTTGTCTTCGAGGTAACAACCAGCGTACTCTGTGTAGGCCTAATAGATCGCCACGGAGTACGTATGCTTGGAACCACGCTGCCTCACCGCCAATATACTCATGGTCTTCGCGGGAACGACAATCGACCATCCGCGTACATCGCCATGCAGGCCGCTAAAGGAAACCCCTTTAGCGGCCTTGACCATCGGCGCGATAAAGAGCGCTGCATTGTGACTGCCGTGAACACAGAGCGCTACATCTGCACTGTGTACACCGAGCACGGCTCACTCATCGATGGCGTTGCCTTTCCTGACGGGGGAGACACGATACCTGCGCTAAAGAGTACGGAGTACGCCGTAGACTTTGGGCTGGGCGAGCCTCGTCTCGTTCGAGCAGTGCTTGAGCCGGAAGAGACAGCTCCCGTCACGGAGCTCACCGTAAGTGGTGTGGCCAAGCCCGCCGTCGCACCCGACCCAGCCAACAGAAACGAGGGGCGAGGACGCAGACGCGGCAGGCGTCCTTCAGACGTGCTGCCTGGCGACTGGCTAAAGCAAGGGTCATCCGGTCAGCTCGTAGGCGTGCTTGAAGGTGGGGTGGTCATGATGAAAGCCAGTGAGCTGGCGCAGATCATCCTCACCCAAGCCAACAACCTGGTACGCATCGTGGGCAAGAATGTCGTCATGGACACGGGTATGGGTACCTTGTCGATGGTCACGAAGGAGGGTAAGTCCACGCTGGATCTCAAGATAGGCGGAGACGAAGCCACAGAAGGCAACCCAGACGCCGACAACTTCAGAATCCGGGCAGAGCTCGGTACAGAAGGTGAGCTGGTTGACTTCCGCGTCACAGACGGTGAAGGACGTGCCGTATACAGGATGCACGTTGACCCCGACGGGCGCGTACAGACCCAATGCCTGCGAAAGACCGAAGCCGTCGAAGAGGACATCGTTGTGTTGGCGGGAACTGATGCGTCGCTTAGCGCCGGTGGTGACGTGTCTTTAAGTGCCGGAAAGGCCGTGTCGGTAGAGGCAGCAGGCAACGTAGGCTTAACGTCTGGTGGTAGCCTCAATGTGGGTTTAGGCGGAGATGTGGCTGCTAACGCCGCTGGCGCGGTGCAGGTCTCCGCGCTGGGCGGCGTTAGCATCACCGCAAGTGGCGGAGGAACGCAGCCTGCGCTGTCTGTCACTGCGGTCAATGGTGACGTCGCGTTCTCGGTAGGCGACCCCTCCAAAGGAAGCTTACCTCCCACGGGAAACAACTTTACAGTCACTGCCCCCATAGGTGACATCCGGCTAACGACGCTTCTCGGTAAGTTCAGCGTGAACACATCTGTGCCTGGTGCGTGTAAGCTGGGCGGCCCCGCAGGCGGGGCTGTAGGCGCGGTAGTGTACGAACAGCTGGTATCGCTCTTATCCGCCATGGCGCTATACCTCGATACGCATACACACGGCGTGCCCGCAGCTGGTGGCACGCCTACAACGCCCCCAGTGACGCCGGCATCTTCCGTGATTATGCCGTCTTTGCCGCTGCTGCGCTCACTTTACGTGACTTACGGAGGCTGATGTGACTTGGGCCACAGTGCAAGTGTCCATACCCCAGGTGCGCGCCGCGCTCGACGCGTTTGATGTCGTAGATACGGTGCTTGGCGCCGTCGACGCCGCGTATGCAGCCATTGAGCCCGTGACGACGCTGTTGCTTGCCACGCAGAGCAACGTGTCCCTGGCGGGCGCAGCAGGCGCTGCGGCCATTGCTGCGGCGAGAGCAGCGGTCAACACACTAAACGGGCAGGGTGGGCTTTACCTGCTCAATGTTCCGGTGCTTGCGTCGAGTAAAGGATCATTGAGCTTACCGCACATCCCCATACAAAGCCTAGGCGACCTGACCCGAGGCTACGGGGTACGCGCACCAGACAACCTCGCTAATCGATCCGGCAACTACGGGCTATTCCAGACCATCGTCGAGTCGCTGTACGACACAGCGGATATAAGCAGGCCATCACTGGACCCGGACAAACACACCGCAGCGCTCCTTGTCGTCTACGGCGGGGACACGTTCATCGACGCACTACCCCAAATCGTCGCGCTGAATGAGCTGTTTGGACCCGCGGTGCCTATACCGTTGCACGGGTATGTGCTACCTATCCCGCAAAACGTGAAGCTGCGCAGCGTGCCCACGCCTGAGCGCTCTATACGCGGCAGAACGCGCGTGAACGTGGGGTCCTTTCGTCAAAATACAAGCCTCGTGATCCGTTGGGATGAGGATGCGCCCTACTCCCGGCTTCCAGGGTACGCAAACACGACGACGAGACGCATCGCATGGCGCGTCTACGTCAAGCAAGGCGCCAAAATCAAGGCAGGCGAAGACCTGGAGGGGTTTCGCGTATACGAGAAGGAGATTGTGTCCGCAGCGGTGCCCTCCGTAGGCACGGTCTACGAAGATAACAGTTATGGCGCCACGCTCGTGGGCTTAGACCCAGACGAGACCTACTACGTAAGTGTCGCGTACGTGGTCGAGGTGTACAACAGCATCGACGGCAAGAAGGTACGTATCGAGCCTACGCTGAGCTCGCTAAGTGAGCAATATCGCGTCGTGATGCGGGAGCGTCCCGTGCCGCGCCAGTTCAGCCGAGGCATACCGCCCGACTGGATAGCTCTAAAGAGCGCGCTAAGTGCCATACCTGCCGTGGCGGACAGCGTCGAGAGCGTTCTCAACGAGCTGGAGCTGTTAGACGCGAACTTAGCAGGGGCTACTGGCGCTGCGGTGAGCAACCTGTCTGCTGTGGCGGAGCTACCCGCACGAGCACGGGCGCGTATAGGCGCTATCGCAGAGCAAATCGAACGTGCAGCGACGTTGGCCGGTGCCATCTCCGGTGGTGTGTGGAGTACGGCGTACGCGTCCACAGGCACAGAAGTAGGCCTGATCAATTGGCTCCAGAAACAGCTCCTCGATGATAACATCACCAACCAACCGCCTTTCAAAACAGGCAACGGCGTAGTGGGTGCGATGATGTTTGTAGCGCAGGCCGACACTGCCCAAGAGGCGGGCGCGGCGCTAGCTGCGTTGGGTGAAATTGTGGGTGGCCAACCCAGCGCAGCTCCTGCTATACTCTCCATCCAGGACCCCACGAGAGGCGCGAACCCTGTAGTTAACCCGCCCGTCGGCGCAGTCGGTGCGCCGCAGACACCGGCTGACTCAACAACCGCGTCCTCTCCGTTAAAAGACCTTGGTGTTGGTGACGACCCTTGCTGAATGGATACGCACATGCCTAACCCTATCGTGTGGACAAGCTCTATCAGCGCCGCAAACCTGGGCACCGCACCTACAGCGGTCGATGACCCAAACGTACTCAGTGCGTCGGGCAGCCGATCGGCGCTGACGTTCTCCGCGACCATAACAGGCGGCACTGCGCCTACATTGACTGTGACACTATACTTCTACAACCCTGTGACCATGACGTTTGAGCGTACTGGTGATAGCTTTATCTTGGACCCTGCCACAGCAAATCTTCAGGTCATCGACCCTAACGGCTTGCTGCTTGGCATCACTGCTACGGCTACCGGTAGCCCCTCTGACTACACGGTTCAAGTCGGACAACGATGATACCTATGACTAGAAAAACACAGCTGATCTGTACGTCAGATGCCGAATGTGTGTGGGCAGCACTCGCGTTCTTGACGCGCTACGAGGGCTACGTGTCCATAGACGTGCTGGGCGACTTCCTCAAAGATTGCCAGAAGCGCGCCGAGCGTGCTAAAGGTGCCGCTAACTGCGCAGACAGGCGGTATGCGCGGATACACGATGCCTGGGATGACAATAGCATCATCAAAGCCATCACAAGCGCGCTACACTACAACCTAGCTGACCACATGCGGGTGGGCGAGCGCAACTACCTGACTGCCATCCCGCCGGATAAGCACGGACTTTGGACTGTGGCGAGTACCGACCTCACTTTCGACCCAAGCTGGAACTACCAGTACATCCTGAGCCAGAAACCTTCACCTATGAACGACGAGGAGACTCCATGACCATCACCATCCAGATCAAACAAGGTGACCACGAGTACACCATCACCAGCAACGCCGCCTCGACAAAAGAACTGTCAGAAGACATCGAGCGTGCGTGTGTGGCAGCCGGCCCTAAGATCGGCCTCGGAGAACACGTAGAAGTCGGGTTCTCCGACGGTAGGTTCGCATACACCAGCGTAGGTATCCTGCGGCGGTTTACCGAAGACGTGATTGGGCAGCTGGTCGAGATGAACGCGTCCGAGTTCAAGGCATATACAGACGCGTACGACAAGACGGCAAAAAGCGTCGACCTGCAGGGTGAAGTAGTGCTTCGTGAGCTCACGCGGCAGGTAGGCGTAAGCCGTAACCAGCTTAGCGAGATGATAGATCGCGCGTTCGATCGAGGCAGTGTCCAACCAGACCGCATACACCTGTGTAAGCGCGTCGACGTACGCCATCCGGAGCTCTCACCGAACGTCGTCGTGTGCTACAAAGACGACGCAGGAAAGCTCGTTCCCTTGGAAAGCTACTTAGCACGTCGAGGTCGTTAATGTCGTTATCCACCGCGCTTAAGGTCGGCAGCCGCACACCGCGTACGCGAAATATACCGCTGTCTTCGCGAGAAGAGTTGTCGGGCGGTGGATACATCACGGTCGGTCGCGTCACACTTAGCCTGCGCGACGAACGAAACGCGTCTCTGCTCTTAAGAAGCAGCGCGCGCGTCACACGGTTAGGCATTACAGGGCTTGTGACGCTGTACGACGTGACTGACGGAGACGTTGAGCTTGCGTCAGTGACCGTCAGCACCACAGACCCACTAGACATCGAGCGCGCTTTGAGCATCGCAGACCGTAGCGTAGAGCGTACGTATGAGCTACGCTGCGGTCTGGCCATTGGCGGCACGTACGTCGACGGCGACGCGTTGTTGGTGTGGTCGTCTTCCTTGGAGCTAAGAGGCTGATATGGGCGTAAGGTACCTCATGCGCGCGTATGACCCCGTAGGAGAGGTCTACAAAGAGTGGAGCTCAACACAGTACGACTCTTCAGGGTCGGACTACTCCGGCTCACCGGCGTTTGGTGCGCTAACAAACGTGCATGCGGTGCTGCGCATTCTCGTGCCCGAGGCCGCAGGCGTGACCAACGGGGGTCTTCAGGTACGCGAAGGCCACCAAAACGCCGCTGACCCGGCGACTGAGCCTGGGTTTGGAGGGCAAAGCGCGCCAGGTGCAATCGTCGTTACGGGTGTCGTCGCCGTATCCGCAGTATCGCTACCCACCGAATTGGAGAAAATACAATGACGGTCCTCAATGTCGATATGGGCTATTACTCAGCTCATTACATGAGCTTGAACACCGTGACGCCGGACGCGACAGCTTGTGACAACTACATGATCGACCTCTACGATCGTATCGTTGCCACAGGTAAAATGGATGACACCGATGACTGGGGCGTGTCCAAGGTCGGCAAGTGGGTCGCTCCGACAAACCAGCTGTGCTACGGCATACGCATCGAGCACCGTGTTGCAGGTGTGCCGTCGGGGCGCATATGGATGCTGATCATCGGCGGACTAGACTTCGCTAGCCCCTCACCCGACCTCGTGGCCGCGGCAAACTGTATGCAAGGGAGCGTGCAGTTCGACACGTTCTTCACCGACGTCTTGAGCTCAGGGTCACAAGCTGGAACTGATGGATTCATAGCGCTGCATCACTTCGACAATTACCCCACGTCGGGAGCCGTAGCAGGCACCACAGACTATGCCTGGGGTGTCGTCAACCACTTAGATGCACCAAGCGTCAACCCAGACACTGACCTGGCTGGATTCATGCCCAACACAAACCTAAAAGGGCTTAGCGTCGCAAACCTCGACCGCACTGCAGACCGCTACAACTGGCACCTGCTGTTTGACCACGACGCAGAGTGGGTTGGATTTAGCGCGTGGCCCAACTCGACGCGAAACGATTGTCCGTTCGGGTTCAGTGGCAAAATCTTCGTCAACAGCTACAGCGCAGACACAAACGACAGTGGCGCATTTGGCGGGTCATACAACGCAAGCGGTGCGTTTGCTAACTATGAAGTGTGGGGTCTTGACGCAAGTGGAGCTGCTGCGGACTTCACACTCGAGTTGCCTACGTTTATCGGGTACGCCAACGAGTTCCTGGCTAACGGAGACGCCGTCCTAAGCGCCGCACGCGTCTACACCTCAACGTACGTTAAAGGCGAGCTCGACCGACGCATCTTCCCCATCGCACTCGCTAACACCACGTGCAACGGCAAGCCGGTTACGATCACAGGGGGCCTAGCACTTAAGCTCGGTGCAGGACCCTGCATACCCTGGCCCACCGACGTCGCGCTGCCTATGGGCGGCTGGCCTGCTAACCCCCAATCCATCCCCACATAAGGCGATGTCATGGCTATCACAGGATTCACGGTCACGGTAGGGGCGCCGGGTGCAGGGTCAGGTCTCATCATCAGAGATGCGTTGGCAGCTGGTCTTAGCGCGAGCTGGACCGTCGGTGCGCTCACGACGTTTAGCTCCGGCACCACGTTGTTTACCGCGTGGGCCGTCACGCATACGACGGGGCCGCAGATCCTATTCGTCATGTGTGAGGGAACGAGCGCTTCCGCCAACAACTGCATAGCGGCTGTCGCGCGCACCAACGAACAGTTTAGCTCCGCGACAGCGCGGTCGTTGTGGTTCGCCGTAGATCCAGATAGCGGCGCAGGCGATACGTTCGCGGATGGTCTATACGTCAATAGTCTCTCTCCATTTGACACGGCGTTCTGGTCAAATGTCGTCAACTACACCAAAGCGTACAGCCTAGAGACCGTGCAAAACGGTCGCACAGGTGTAGAGCTAGCGTTCATGGAGGAGGACGACGCAGGGACGTTCTTCTTGCAAGTCGTAGGGAAAACGACGACTGCTGCTTACTCCAACTCAAGGTCGGTGCTCCAGCTCGGCGAATGTGTAGAGCAGGGTAGTATTGGCTTAAGCGACCACTTTGACTATCCTGCCGGCATGATCATCGGTTGGCAGTCAGAAACTAACGCCGCGGGCAATGACCTTCAAAAGAAGTTAATCGTGGCCGCGAACAACGATGGTACAGAGTACGCGTCGGTCCTAACCACAGACGACCCATGTGACCTCGACACATCAACAGACGGGCAGGACCTCACACGCGTGCTCACAGTGTCAAACGACCCAGACGCCGCGGGCGACGCCCACGCGCAGCCCATCCTTATCTTAAACAAGCAGCGCAGGTTCGCGGGGCGTATAAAAAAACGCATCGCGTTGTCGTTACGCGATGCGCAGACCATCAAGATCATCAAGAGCAATGCCGATGGCGACTATTACATCGCCATGGATGGGCTGGCCGTGGCCTGGAACGAAAGCGACGTGGCGTCATTTTAACGATAACGACGCGAGCCCCGGTGACGTTCCGCTCGTGGTCTTGGTGACGGGGTTGAACTTCGGGGCGAAGTTCGCTTTAGGCTGTGGTGGCGCCACAGGTTTCATAGACGGTGGCGTCGCAACTTTAGGTGGACTAGGCGGCTTCATCACTGCCGTAGTCGCGAGGCTATCTCCTGCGATCTTATCGACCAAAGCACGCGCTTGGGAGAGAAACCTGTCGTAGTTTGGCTGGTATGCGCTCATCTCAACTCCTGTCGAATATAGTGCTGTATCAAAGGAAGCGACGAGAACATGCCGTCCTCGTCTAAGTGTATCGCGTAAAGGTCCTCGCCGCGAGCCTCCGTGCGTACGACAAGCGTCGAGTCTAGGCCCAACCGCACAACCGCCTCTGTCCACGTAGCCTGGCCATCATGGAACGTGTGCTGAAACAGCGTCTCGACATCCCCACGGTCTACCCGAAGAAAGCCGTGACCGCTCTCTGGGTTCTCTAAGGGCGCCTTATACGTATTGACGTAGAGCAAGATGCGCTGGTCGTGTGCGTGCTTGGCGTCGGACTTACATAACACGGCGTTGGAGGACGCGTCCGGGTTGATGATTGAGGTGATATACGCGTCGTCGATGTAGTACCGGTTGCCATCTTGTCTTATGTCAGGCGGGTTGCCTCGGTAGAGCTGCAAGATGTTCTCGTAAGGTAGGACGTTGAAAGCTAAAAAAATACGCGGGACGTTGACGCTGGGCGCAGTCACGCATATGCCCTTTGTCACCTTCCCACGTTTCCATGATAAACACTTCATAAGTAGCTCTGCTGCGTCATAAGTAGGGTGCCACCAACACGCGTACTGAGTACGCCGCGTGTCGGTGGCTGTGCTAAGTGCTACCCGCAGCCGCCGTAGTTATTACCACAGCGAGGGCATGCCTTACATGGACCTGTTGAAACTAGCTGACCACCGCAGTTACCGCAAGTCTCTCCTGTGAGGATCTTTCGAGGTTCGGTTGAGATAGCAGCTGATGAAAACGATCCACCGGCAGTAGCGTGTGTGATCGTAGCCGTAGAGTGCTTGCCCTTATCAACGGTGTCTTGCAGCGCTTGAAGCAAGACCTCTTCGGATTGCGTTCTATACGCCGCGCGTGCCTCTTCAATGCGCTCAGGCGAGTATTCGATCTCCAGCCACCTGACGACGTAGTCTGGGATAGACGACGCCGTGCGGATATCCCGGTTATCAGTAAAGCCGCTGGGCTCAAACTGGGCGTGCTTGTACTTGCGCACCAGCACATCGAGGGGTGCGCCGTACTGCAACGCCATGCTGAAGCCAACGGCGAAGGCGTCGACGAACCCGCGCACGGTGCTGCCCATTTTGGAGAACGTGATGAAGATTTCGAGCGGAGAACCGTCCGGACCCTCGCCAACGCTTAAGTAGCCGCTCTGTCCGTTGATGTAGAACTTGTGCGTCTTGCCTGTGCGTGTCGCAGGCAACGTGCGTCGCTCTCCGTAATGGAGCTTGGGTTCGTTGACGAACGGGTCGATGTATTTAACGTCTGGGCTTAGCTTGCCCAATGAGACCGATCCTCCGATGGCGTAGCCTTTCGCAGGTGCGGTTGCTTCTTCTGTGGGTGACTTGTCCTCCTCGTTTGAAGATACAGCGCTTAGCGGCTGTGATCCTTTGCTGTTATCCCGATAGATAGCCACCGCCTTGAGGCCCCTAAGCCAGCTGTAGACGATGGCGTCCTTCACATCCTCCACAGTAGCGTGAGACGGGACGTTGATCGTCTTCGAGATCGCACCAGAGAGCGCGGGCTGCACAGCCGCCATCATGTCGATGTGTGCGTCTGCAGACAGAAGCATCTCCGGGTCTTTACCGATGGCGGTGAGGAAGACGCGCTCGTCGGACGGGTCTTTAAGCGCAGCTCGGATGCTACCTGTGTCAGCGACGAGATCGATGCACGCCTGTGCTTCTTGGTCTGTGTACCCCATGTTAAGGAGCGCAGACTTCACGCAGTCGATGGTGATGACGAGCGAGCCGCCTCCAACGAGCGTCTTATGCGTCACCAACGACAAGACGGGCTCGATTCCCGTGGTGTCGCAGCCCATGGCGAACGAGATGGTGCCTGTGGGCGCGAGGACTGTTGCTTGAGCGTTGCGTATGCTGCCACCTGCGGCAACGTCTTCTGCGACGTGCCCCAGCTGATAGGCGAGTGGCACAAGCGCGTCAGCAGCGAGGATGTCACCGAGCGTACTGCGGTCGGTCATCGGGGTGAGCACGTCGTCATAGAAGGCTTGCGTGTGCTTGCCAAGTACGCGTGCCATGTGCTCGCGATTAAGCTCGAGGCCTTCAAATGCCGCGAGCTCCGAACCTAGGCGCTGACAGTTCTCCCAGCTCGCGATGTAAGCCGCTGCGTTCATCGCGTGCGTGACCGCAGCTGCGAACAGACGCGCCTCATCCGAGTCGTAAGGCAACCCAAACGCCATAAGCGTCGCACCCAGGTTGGTGTATCCCAAGCCGATGGTTCGGTACTTGCGCGTCTGCACCCCGATGTCCTCTTCAGGGTAATGCGCAGGCTCGATAATGATGTCAAGCGAGGTCGCCATCAGCTTGCAGACTGCGATGTACGCTTCCATGTCGAAGCGCACCGCACGATCACCTTCCAGCACGACGAACTTGTACAGGTTGATACTGGCCAGGTTACACGACGTGTTGTTGAGGAAGAGGTACTCAGAGCAGTTGTGGATAGTCAGCCCGTTACCCACGAAGTGGTGTGTGGTAGGCTCAGTCAAGTCGTAAACTGTCTGAATGCCGAGAGGTTCGATGCTTCGCACGGCGTCCACCAACGGGTCACTGTACGCAGCGACCGTGGCGTTGAGCGTCGCGAGTGCGGCGGCCTTAGCGTGCCCTGCTACAAAGCCGATCTCCTGCTCAAACAGCACACGAGACGCTTTAGAGACGCGCAAGCTGTGCATCTGCTGTACGGGGTAGTCTTTGGTGCCTCCATGTCCGTCAGGTAGCATCGCTGTGCTCTGTCCGAGCGGGCGGCGGTTTTTGTAGAGCTTGGACTTGATGCCAAAGCTCAAAAGCATGAGCTGAACTTGCTGCAACAAAGGCAGCGCCGTGGAGTCGAGCGAGACGTACTGCGACTTATCGCCGTAGTTCGCCACGGTACCATCGGCAGTAAACAAACCACGCAGCAGCGCGGCAGTGGTCTCCTTGTTTGCAGCGAGTGCTTTTGGCGTAAACAGCTTGCCGGCGCTCTTCTCGTCGAGCACTGCCCAGTCACGTAACACGCTGACGATCTCGTGGGCGCTCGTACGCACCTGGATGCCGGTAGAGACGTCGATGGGCGCCACTTCGCGCGCGCTGCGTCCGTCTTCCAGGCTTCGCTTCATGTGGTTGATGACGTTAGCCCACTTGATGGCGAGCGCTTTGTCAGCTTCTCCCATACTGATTGAGAGCGTTTCGTCTTGACCGATGCACCCATCGCCCACGGCGAACCCGATCATCTCAACAAGCTCAAGCATGTCGCAGCTGGCCTGTCCGAAGCCAGCGCCTTGAAGCAGCAGGACGTCGTCTTGCGTCAGCTCGACGAGAGGCACGTCGCCCCTGTTGAGGGTGAACACTTTGTGGTCGCCCGTCGCCTTGAGGGTGTAGCCAGACTTTGTCGTAAGCACATAGACGGGCTTCTCGCCTGTGACGAAAGCAGGGGCGATGGCGTGGAATGCGCCGTCTAAGCCACGGACTTCCGAGCCTCGCGCGAGGAGGCTATCGATGGTCATCAAACCTTCAGACGTCGCCACGAGCGTATCCCCAGTCACACATGGGTTAGATGCCTGGATGCGTCCGCCCTCGGGGCAGGTGTGCCACGCGTTGATGGTGTCGGTGTAATGAATGCCGGGGTCCCCCGACTCCCAACATGTACGCGCGATCTGTTCGAGCAGCTCTGCGGCCTCGACCTCTTCGCCACGCGAAGGATCGGTGCGCCAGCGAAGCTTGTGCTTCCTCAACTCCCGCGCCGCACGCATGAACTCATCGCTTACGCTGACCGAGTGGTTGGCATTCTGAAACGCCACAGTCGCGTAGGCGCCGTCTTCCGCCGCGAAGCTTCCATCGTAGCCTGCTGCGATAAGCGCCTGGGCCTTCTTCTCCTCGACGGCTTTGCACGCGATGAACTCGCGGATGTCCGGGTGGTCAACATCCATAACGACCATCTTGGCGGCACGGCGCGTCTTGCCGCCAGACTTGATGCTGCCGGCGTTCTGGTCAAACCCGCGCATAAACGACAACGGACCGCTAGAGGTACCGCCGCCATTCATCGGCTCACCTTTGCCGCGCAGGTTGGACATGTTAAGCCCAGAACCGCTGCCACCCTTAAAGATCATCATCTCTGTAGCTTGCGCCTTGCAGATCGCCTCCATGGAGTCTTCGATGCCCACGATGAAGCACGCAGAAGCCTGCTGCCTCTCAGGTGTGCCCAGGTTGAACCAGACCGGGCTGTTGAAGAATGCGGTCTGCGTCACCAGCGTGCGCACCAGCGAGTTGTAGTACGCGCGCTCTTCGATAAGTGAGGCGAAGTACCCTTGCTGGGCGCCCCAGTCCATGAGGCGCCCTGCGACGCGACCCACCAGCTGCTTCATGCTGTGCTCGCGCTGTGGAGAGTTGCGCGGCCCATAGAAGTACTTGTTCGCGATGACCTGCCGTGTATTCTCGCTGTACGTTGAGGGAAACTCCACGTTGTCTTGAGAGAACACAACCTTGCCGGTCCAGTCCTTCAACACAATGTCTGTGCGCTCGAACGTGATGCCTTCGTAGGGGTCAGCGTTGGCAGGTAGCAAAGACACGCCACATGCGTAGTTCCACGGCTTGTCAGTCGGTGCGCAGAAGGTCGACACGGCGTCGTGACCCTTGTACTCGACGCTATCCGGCGTATGGCGCAGCGCGAACTCCGCTTGAGCGAAGGTCTCGACGGGCACGTCCAGCGGCGCAGCGTCGAGCATGATGTGCACCGTGGTGCCAGCGGCGTTTCGTTGGTGGATGTCCTCGATAAGCGAGTCCAGGTCTTGAGTAGACATCTGGTCCTTCTCGCAAAGGCTGACGTAGACGTCGTAATACGGTGTCAGCGGGTGACCCTCTTCCTCGACACGCGCGGCATCGACGATAAAGTGTTTACAGAACGTCTCAAAGGTTACAGGGTGCGTAAACTCGGCCATCGGTAAGCTCCATATAGTGGTGTGTGGGAGTGCGAGCTACTAGATCTGGTATAGTAGCTCAAGGTGTTGCACGCGGAAAAGCGTCAAATAAGTTGTTTTTGAGCGGAACAGCAGATCACCGCAGCCGCGTAGTCCAGCGCCAAGCCATGCTGCTCGTCGCCTAAGCCATGAGCAAGCGTCGTCTCGTATGTTTCGGCTTGTGCAAACCAGTTCAAGAAGTGGATGCCAAGCAGAACTTCAGCGGGGCTGAGGGGCGCAGCCTTCATGGTTTCGATGCTTTCGTGTATGTACTCTCGGATTACATCAGGGCGATCAGAGGGGCGTACAAGCGTCTTTTGACACGCGTAACACGTATCAAACGCACGGCGTACGCGAAGTCGGAGCGGGTGAGCCAGCGCACCCACGTCGATGAGCTTAGGTCCATCTTGATTAGGCCACCGACACGCTGAGCACAGCGCCAACGGCCCGTAGCCGCTCCATGTGGCGTTCTCTTCGTCAGGTTGCCACGAAAAGTCAACGCTCTCGTCGAGCCATTGTAGTAGTTTTGTACGCGCTAACGTCGTAATATGACGCGTATGCTCGAAACCCGGTCCAGCCAGAACGTCGACGGGCGCATCTTCATCCAAGTCATCCAACTCGTCGTCATCAATCATAAGGAGTCTCCATGAGTACGTTACGTTTAGGGGATAAGGGGGAAGGCGTAGTTCGCATGACCTCCAAGTTAATGAGTGTCGGTCTGCTCGATGCAACGACCGATGAGTTTACAGAAGAAGTCGAGCTTGCTGTCAAGGCATGGCAGCACCACGGCATCGACCCTCGAGGTCGCAAGCTCGTCGTAGACGGTATATACGGGCCTATGACAGCTGCGTCGCTATCAGAGGACCCTGCAAAGCGCTTCCTGGCTATCCCAAACAACCTGGAAGACTTCACCCGCACTAACCATGTTGCAGACATGATCGTACGGGTGGCATTAGAGGAGTTGCGCGACAACGCGCGCGAGATCGGCGGCAACAACCAGGGCCCTTGGGTAGAGAAGTATCACCGCAACGACAAGGCAAGTCAGTACGCGTGGGCGTGGTGTGCTGCGTTCACGTCGTGGTGCGTCGCAGAGGCGTGCAAACGACTCGAGTACCCCATGCCGTTCAAGTACACAGGCGGGGCACAGAACATCTACAAGCAGTTCGATGCTCGAGGCTGGACGTTCGAGCCTACAGACGAGAATCCGCCCAGACCGGGGGACATCGTCGTGTGGTGGCGAGGCACAACGCGTACGTGGAAGGGCCATGTGGGGATCGTTTGGGACTACAGGGACGGCGTCGTCTTTGTCATCGAAGGTAACGTGGGTAAATATCCAGCACAGGTTGCTATTTTCACATACAACGTGCAAGATATGACGAAGCTCATCGGCTTTTGCCGCATCCCACCGCCTACACCCAGGTGACCGCATGGCTTACTGGCCTCAACTCCTTGCATTCTTGCTTGCGCTGGGCGGCTGCATCGGGATTAACTTCATCGTGAGCGTCCTAGCGCGCGTCATCGGTAAGACAAGCCGGTGGAAGCGCGTTGTTCCGGCGCTTCCCGGACTCATCGGCGCCGCTACGGCGATGGGGGTGTGGCCTGGCATCCTTCGACTGGCGAGTACAGGACTTCCCGCGCTCGAGAAGATTCCCTGGCATAAATACGAGGTCATCATGGTGCTGTTAGGCGTTGCACAAGGCGCAATCGCCAGTAATATATACAAGTTTTTCATGCAGTCGTTCCTCGGCAAAGACGGCATGATCGAAGACGCCCTACGTAAGAAGCTCGGCGTACCCAAAGACGACGCCGAAACGCCCTAAATGGCATCCCAGCAGTGGAGAATTGAGACATGGCTATCCTGAGCATCACGAATAACACCGACTCTAAGAGCCTTCTGGCAAACCCCCGCGACACCAGCTACCAGATCGAGCTGCCCGCCAACACCACGACGACCGCGACCGTCTCACCGGCGTTCCTCGAAGACGTCGCCACCTTGCTTGACGCGATGCGCTCGCGCTTTAACGCTGACGGTGACCCCGACTTCACCATCGACATCAGCCTCGACAGTGGTGCAAGCCCCAACGCCCTGCAAAGTCAGGACGCCAGCGCTGACGTCACGCACTGGATCGGCAATCATGTCGGGTTCGGCCTGCTCGTCGCAGCGCCCAGCACGGCATCGGTGGTCGCAGCATGGCGTGTTAACCACGGCGCAGGCGAGGCGTACGTCGGCGGCAAACACTTCACCATCGCAGCAGACACAGACGTCACCGGCGATGCTAGCCTCGACACAGCCGGCGACGCCTTCGCAGGGCCGCTGACAGACGACAAGGACCGTTACGCATCGTTCGTGTTGGTCAACAACGCAGGGACGCTGGAGACAGTCTTCGTGTTCGGCGCTGAAGCCGACGCAGGCGACGCTGAGGCACTCACCCAGCTCGAGATCGCTACCGCCGTGGGTGCGTACCTCGACACAAGCGCCACCGACTACAACTTCGTTGAGCTTGCGAGCATCTTGTTCGAGGAAGACGGCGGCTTGACGCAGACCAACACCTCTGTGCGTGCGGTTCCTGGCAGTTTCTAAGCTGTACGCCCTCTTATACCAGGAGTGAAGCTGCTTTGAGGACCATCGCCTCGCCGAGATCCCGTCGCAGCTTTGAGGACAACGCCTGCAGCGCCTTCGCCGTGACCTTATCGGCAGCGCTCCAGGCGTTGTCCTTTAGTGCAGCACGGCGCTTGAACTGCTCGATGACCTCATCGATGGGCACGAACTTAAGGTTCTTCATCGCGTCGCCCTCAGAGCCCATATCGCTCTTGTCGCGCTTGATGGCTTCTGCGTGCCTAAAGAAGCTGCGATGCCCATCATGGTCACGGCCCTTGGCTTGCTGCTTCTTCTTGAAGTCATCAGGCCAATCAAACGTGTGAGGCGTGATGCCCAACGAACTCACGTTGTCCACCTCCCAGCCCACCTCCTCGAGCGCCTCGCGCTTAGCGGCCTCATCGACGGCCTGCCCGTCCGTACCTCCACCGGGGAAGTCATAGTTACCGTCGGGCTTCTTGGAGACGAGGACACGCCCCTTCTTGTCGTGAATAAAGAGCATCACTCGGTTTCGGTAGCGCTTCTGTGCAGCTGTTTTAGTGACGTTGGAATTTTCCACGATAGGCTCAAGCAACGGCGAGCTCCTCGCGTCTTCCAGGTCCGTAATGAACGACCAGCCTTGGCCATCGTGACGCATACGCTCTTTCTGCTCGTGTGTCAGCAGGTCGGCAAACCACGGGATTCCGTCTTCGTCGGTGTCCATGTCAAGCAGCGTAAACACCGCTTGCGTCGCGCCCGTTTCGTCTTTGTACGTACCGATACGGGCACCGCCCTCGCGCTTAGCGTCATTCATATTTTTAACCTTCGTGCATTTAGCTGTTGACGTCAATGAGTATGATCCTATCATAAAGAGCACACCGCACACCATAGGAGTGCAAGATGCTTTAGATACGCGACACCCAGCCGAGCTCCGCCGTTTGATGGTACTGCTCTAGTTCAAAGCACGCCACACAAACACATCACTTAGGAGCTCACCATGAAGATTTATAGCCAAGCCCTGTACATCAAGCGCGTCAACCTGCAAGACGAAGCCCGCCTCATCAAGCGACGTGAGAAGAAGCTCTTCACACGGGGCGCCGAAGTCGCCAGGCTCAAGAAGATCGACACGCACACAACGCGAGCGCACCTCACAGCGCTCTCGCTGAAAGACCATCGCAAGAAGATCGTGCGTCCCACGGCCCGCGAAGCTCATCTCGCTCATGGATTCTTAATGGGTACGCCGTACGCACGTATGGAGTACAAGACGTACGAAGCACCCGGCTTCGGCAATGTCTACGAGCTCGCGATGCGTATGGCGCGAAAGCAGTGCATGCGTTTCGATGAGCGAACTAAGCTGCTTAAGGAGCTCGAAGAGCGTTGGGAGCTGTGGGAGAACGAGGCCGTGGCATACATCAAGGCGCAGCCCTCGCGCGCAGGTGAAGAAGAGGCGATGAAAGCAGCGTACCGAGCGAAGCGAGCGGCGCAACGCGCCGCACGCGAAGCCGCGAAACAAGAAACAGCTGCTTAACAGGTTAAGGGCGTGTAGCTCAAAGGCAGAGTAGCCGGATTCTAACCCGCGCTGGTCTGGGTTCGACTCCCAGTACGCCCACCTAAAGAAAAGCACCACATCGCTGTGGTGCTTTTCTTTTGCTTAGACCTTGATACGCGATATGACGCGTAGCCACACATGCGTCGCGTGACGTGCGTGTGCTTCCTTATACGCTTCGCTGTACTTTACATCGTCCGTGTCGCTCGCTTCGCCAGAGCCTATGGCATCGATAGCGTCGATTATGGCACATGACCGTACGACGTACGCGGTTGACTGTGCGAACAGGTATGCGCTGTGATGAAGCTTACGGTCCCCTTCAGGGAGCACCTTGTAAGACAAGATAGCCAGGGAGGTACCAGAAGAAGGCGGCGTGCTGTGCGCGAGGTAGTCACGCAAAGAGCGTAAGGTCGACTCGGCGCGATCTAGTGCTTGGGCAGCTTTGGGCTCTTCTCGCGCGCGAGCTCGCAGAAACGGCATAAGCGTCGCTTCGAGGTAGGTCTCGCGTAAGTCATGCACTGCATGGGCGCGGGCAAGGTGCAGATCGTGCGTGTGCCTGCGCTCAAACTCTGCGGCTCGAGCCACGACCACGTCCCCCACAAGCAGCGTGAGTCGTTGATCGTACCGCATCGTGGTGAGCTCCTCTAACAGAGCAGAAGGCGACGCCACCGTGGCGTGAGGCACGGGGTCCGCATCCACAAGCCACGTAGACGCCATGTAGAGCACACGGGCGTAGTCCTCTTCTGCGAGAAGATATTTACACGTATTGATGGCCTCGAGTACGTCGTGACGCGGCATACATCGCAAACGCTCCGCTACGACGTCGAGCTCTCCACCCTGGATGGCGTCGAGCATGGATTTTAGATCACTCATGTTTAGCTCCTACGGATGCTTTTCGCACAAGCTGTCGCATGTGCAGGTTGGGTTAATGAGCTCAAGAACCAGACCACGCTTAACGACGCACACCATATCCATGCAGATACTTGTGTAAGATCGCTTGCGGCGCTTGATACGCTCAGCTTCGCTCTTTAGCTTCTCCCAGTTGCGATCGATGTCCATCTGGTTAAGCCTCGCCGTGGCGACGCAGTTGAGCGCGCTCGCAAGGTCATCCCCTACAAGAACGAGGAAGCTCTCGACGTCGACGGTGCCAAAGACTATGCGCTTGCGCAGCTTGCTATCTAGCTTGAAGCTTCGCAAGTCTATGTCTGGCAAGTTAAGCGTCGTACGCGCCGTCCACGCCGCAAGCCCCGCTTCACGCTCATCTATCGCTTGGTCGAGCTCGTGCACCAACGGTAAGCGCAGCGGGTCATCGAACCGCGCCACAAACTCCTTCCAAGGGTTGTTGATGTAGCTACGGCGTATAGGCGCGACTGCGCGCTCTAGGGCTCGGCGCGCTTCGACGAACTCGGCGTACCGACGCCCGTGATGTGGTAGTAAAGACGGTCCGAGTCTCGACTCCGTGCCGTTAGGCGGTCCACTAACTCGTTGTATGCTCTACGAAAGTCTTTCACGCTTATGCCGGACCCTCCCTTATACGCGAAGGCGAGGTTTACGTCGGCTAGCATCAACTTCGCCTCCATCGCAGAGGGCGCGTCCGGCTCGTTCAAGTAGCGTCCTTCCGATGCGTCCAGCAAACGACAAAGCGGCATGCCTGTCGCAGGGTAGCGTGGTCGCGCCGTCAGTGCCCAAAACGTGAGCTGGTCTGCCAGGTCTTCAGCGAAGACAAAGAAAAAGCGTTCGTTTAGGTTCGTGGAGATGACGTAGTGGGCTGCGAATACGTCCCCAGTCGCAAGACCGCGAGAATACTTGAGACGTCGAAACCTTGTGTCACCGAACACGTCTGGCGGGACCTCATGCTCCGATACAAAGTCCGTGAAGGATTTAGCGCTCAGCTCGAAGAACACATCGAAAGCTACCGGGCACACACCACGGTAGTTCTCTTTGTTGGCAAGAAGGAAACGCTCTAGCGTCATGACGCAGCTCCTTGGGGTGGAAAGATAAGTTGGTTTGCGATGTGATCGTCGAAGAGCCTCAAGCGCTTCAGAACGCCACTAGACCACGCCCACCCTATGCGAGGTGGTAGCGTCGTAACCGGCACTTGTGCGACTTCCAGGACATAACGCAGACCGGGACATGCGTACGCCTCTTCATCGTTCTTTTCTTCTTCGAGGCCTGTACCGAAGAAGACGCTTACGTGGGCCGTCTTTAGTCCGCGCGCCATAGCGAAGACAGGCTTCATATACGCCACGAGCGCGTCTTCGATGCTTTTACTATCTTTTACCCCAGCCATCGTGCCGATTTCTGAAGCCAAGATCGCGGCGATAGCGCTGTCTTGCGAAGTCAGCTCGTCGTCAAAGTCGGACACCATCGTAAGCTTCGCAGCGCCGCTTGCGTTGAGGAGCTCGACCATCTTCTTGCTGTAGACCCAGTAGCTGTCGTCTGCGTCGGAATCGTGGTAAAGCGCGTAGCCCTCGAAGGTCGTGGGCGTAGCGGCGTACACAGCGTAGAGCTGCTCAAAAAGGGTGAGGCCGGTCTTGTTGTCGGTCATTCGTCGATCTCGGTGTTTAAGTTTAGCGGTTCAGACACAGCTACTTCGCGCAGGCGCAGCAGCTCGCGGTTATACATCTGGCGGTAGTGCAGCTCGGTCGAGAGCTGCTCAAACATGTTTTCGTAGTTTATGGAGGGTTCTACGCCCATCTCGAAAGCGGCGGTGTGTTTTGCCGGTGTTCGGCGCGTCGCACGCTGGTAGAAGTCAGTCTTGACGCGCATAAAGCCTGATCCATCATACAGCATTAACGCGCGTAGTGTGCCGCCCGTGGTGATGGCGGGCGCCGAGACGTGCATAGCAACGGCGTGCAGGTCATCCATCCTAAAGCACTTATCCCCGACGAAAAACGTAAAGCGCTGCTTTGCGCCGGGGACGACGTGATGCAAGTGCAGGTAGCGCGCGCCTCGTGCAAGTGCCGACGCGAGCGATACCTGCGCGGTCGGAGACGATAAGCCGTGAGCAGCTATCTCGACGCTAAGCGCCGAGTGCTTGTCATGTGCGTACAGGGTGTCTGGAAACTCTTGCTCGAGATACACTGCGGGTGGAGGTATAGCGTGGTTTGGCTGCTGAACCAGCGTGTGGCCTGGTGGCATGTAGATCGTAGGGTAGACGTAGTAGCTCCAGGTCGCTTCGTCGAGCAACCTGTTTAGGGATACGAACGCCTCACCATTGATATGTTGGATTAAGTCGCTTTCCATGGGAGTATCTCCGCCATGAGGTGGTACTGTGCGATGAGCTTTCGGATGTGGTCTTGGTGACCATCCTGCTCAGGGTTGTATGCGCGGGGCGAGTAGACGCTTGGCTCGCGCGATGAAAGGACGAGCACCTCGGGCTCCATGATGCCAGGCGACGGAGGCAGCGCAAACAACGTGAGCTTGATAGGTGCGTTGAAGGATTGTGAGACAGTGTACTGCCTGTCTACGCACCACACGAGCCACTCAACGCCACCCGCCGTAAAGCGCAGCAGAACCTCGCACGTGGCGATAGCGTCGGCTGAGCCGAAATCGTAGCCTACGACGTGCGTGATCTTCTCGGCTGATACCTCCACATCGACATGGCCGTAGCCTTGGACGACGGCGCTGTACATGACCTTGGCGGTGCGGTAGCTTTGAAGCAGCTCTGAACTCGACCACCTACCTGGGCCAAGCGGCAAAATACGCAGCAACTGCTTAAGCGTTGTCACGTCTCGGTTAAGTTGCATGGGACGTACTCCTGGTTAAGTGGGCTTGCGGCCCCATACGTTGTCTGGACAGAACATCGACGTCGTGTAAACACGGCGTGCGTCAATGTCGTCGGGGAAGTACGGCGGGGTATCGTAGGCCGACGCCGCAACGATGTGGATGTCGTACATGAACGCGCACCAAGCCAAGATCGTGCGTTCGTGCTTGGACCAAAACGACGCGCTCGACGCAGACATCACACGCGCTGGGCTCTCGCCTCGGTCAGACGGCAGGTACACCCCAAACAACGAGTTCTGCTCAGACGACTTTCGCGTCTCAAACCAGCGTGCTTCCCAGTCACTGTTGCGTACGGGACACAACAACACGATAGGCACGAAGTAGTCAGGATCGTAGATCCCGTAGGCCGTAGCAAACATCACAGTCAGCACGTACGTCTCCGAGTCGATGGGCACAGTGCGCATCGGCGCGTCGTTAACGCGTACGGCGTACGGGCCATGCTTGAGCTGAGGGATTAAGTCAGTGTACGGCGCTGTATCGATTGCATCTCCCATGTCTTGTATAACGCCCATGGTAGAGCGCATACGCACACGCAAGTGCTGGTACAGTACGTCGTTGGGCGGCTCAGTCATACCAGGGAGCTTACGATAATACGCCGATCGCAACATGTTGCTGATGGCTTGGCTAAGATTCATAGCTTGATTCCTTTGCCTGTGTAGGGGGAGAGGATAGAGCTAACACGCTGTGGACGCTCAGGTCCGTAGTCATCCGACTCACTGATGCTTGGCCCGTACTCAAACTTCGCCATCAACATGTCTACGAGACTGCGCAGAGGCTGGGTGACTTCTCGTGAGATGGGCTCACCGTCTACCGTCTCAGATGGCTCAGGCATGTTGCGTGCGATGGCGTTGGCAGAGTAAAGCAGCGCGCTCGTGTCGTACGTGCCGGAGCGCTCCATGACGACGCACCCGAGGTAGACGTCGACAAGAGCGTCCTTGACGTCGTCTGGTTGAAAAGCGTTGCGGTAGCGCCCCACGAGGACAAGCTGCGCCGGATAGAAGTACGGGCCTTGCCTGACGTGGAGGAGCGTAGGGTAAAGCATGAACAGGTGGTTTGACGGCGTGGGCACCGACATGACGTAGTGACCTTGCGCGCCGAGCTCTGTCTTTGGCTGGGTACCCATGTAGCTGATGATATGCGACGTGGGCTCGAAGACGCGCACGACGAGCTCTGATGGCGTAGGCGTCTTCCACGGCGCAAACGCGGCTGCGTTAAACATCGTCGCATCGGAGTACCTCCCATAAACGGGAAGGTGATGGACAGTACGCTTGCGCGGCGGAGCGCTGTGTTGCGTGGATTTGCCGATGCTTCTACTGCTGTAACCTATTCCCGGATAGTTCCGGTCAAAGTCGTTTAAAGGCAGCGCCGTCGCACTCACGATTGTGCCGTAGTGCGACGCGTACAACGTACTCACCTGAGACGGCGTAACACGGGGCACCATCAGGGGAGCGTTGTCCTTGGTCGATTTGTCACCGCCCTCACCGTCTTTAGATCCAGAAGGGAACATAGAGATGAAGAGGTCCTGGTACTTCTTGACTGCCATAACTTACACCTTTTTATTTTTTAGTATTGACAACAGTGTTTTAGTGTGAACCAAAACACACGAAAGGGGAGCTGCGCAGATGTCGGAGAGTGAGGAGCGTGTGCACACGTCGCCCTCGTCGCAAACGTGGCCTGTATAGACTAGCAAAACAAAGGATCCCCGCACAGTGTATAGCGCTGCGACAGTTACGCACCTCACGTCGAAGGCAATGTTTCACAGGTACATTCTCTTTTACCACGCAAAAGCGTTTATAAACCAACGACTTAGCTTGCGACCTCACCTTGTTAAACATTGATTTGCGTTGAGGGGCCTAAATAAGGTGCAAAAAAGTCGGACGAGAAAAATCTCCGAGCCGATCTTCACCGGGATTTGATCCGATTTAGCATGATTTAGGCCGTTTTTGAGGTGACTCGAATACGGCCATATTTTTATCGTATGACGACTAAAAAATAGAGCCCATCAAAACGCCCTTGAATCCGAGGTCGGACGCGTGGAGCGCGGGTAAGTAAAGATGCACCTGCAACGAAATACGGTTGCTGGCGCAAGCCGAGTGATCTATTAAAATATTCAAGTTCAAGGCTTTTAGTAGTTGAGCAGAACTTGAACACGGAGCTGAACGACAGCTGCGAGCTAGCGTAGTTAAGCTACGCTCTTCGCCGCCTGTGTTGCAGAGCATCGCAGACGTCGCAGACGTCGCAAGCGCTGTGGGCGATGTGAAAGACCGAGTGAACGATAGTAGAGTTGAAAACTCGCTGTTTTGGACAGCATTTTGGAAACTGAAAGTCTGCCCATTCACCAAAAAAATGACCCGCCTAGAATGCGGGTCTCAGGAGCCGCGATTTGACATCTTTAATTGGCCTGGTGAGATTTAGGCCCATTCTCGACAGCGCCGGGCTGTGCGTAACAGGGCTTTGAAAATAGTTTTGGAGGGGTGCGCGACGAAGTTATGCGGGTGAGCGGCAACTTGAAACTCCAACAGGTGTGGAGTTTTCACATTATAGAGGCCCAAACGTGAAAAATGCTTTTACAATAAAATGTAGACCACCTATGCCTGCCAAAAGTGTCCAAAAACCTGGGGTTTGTCCAAAAACTAAACTTAACAGCACTTCAATTAAACACAGGACCCGCTGAATACCCATACGTATCAACGACTTACGACGTTTAGCTTCGCAAATGTGAAACAGACTGCTTGAGACCACCAGGGCCGCATAACGTCGATTATGTTGAATAACGCCACCACATGTTGAAAACACCGTAGAACAGTGCAATAGGGCGTTTAGCCGTGTTTGTAGCTATCAAGGGCTCTTGTGCAAAGCTACGTGCACGTCGTTAGCGTAGTAACGTCGAGCCAACATGCAAACGACGAGAGCTAAGTCACTGCGCGCAAAGGGTTTTTTAAATAATTTGGACGGATCTAATCACCATCACAGATCACGAAGGCGAATAAAAACTAGAGAGCCATCCATGCGGTTCATCGTTAATTTACGGTGGGATTACGGCCCTTCGGGCCGCTGTGCGCAAATACTCTATGTGCAAACGCCATGACGCCCCATGCCACCGTAAACGCCGATTATGTTGAAACGACCTTACGACGGGTGTTGCAGACGTCGCAGACGTCGCCGCGCGTGCTTCACGATGGTTGCGTCGTGCAAATGTCGTACAACGGAAACCTCGCGCGCGCGAGGCGTGCCTATAGAGAACAGACACGTGCGTCGAAGTACGTCTCAAGCAGTGCCTACGCCGGTTTGCGCCGTTTTTGATGAGTTACATCACTTGCAGAAACTACAAAATGAATGTGAAACGGTAATTAGGCATGCTAACTAAAAATAAACATATTTGACACGACTGTACACACTGTCCAATTCGGGCGGTAGTTATGTACAAACGCTTAAGCCGTACACGCAGTGATACGCATACACGCCGTATCCGAAAAACGTTGCTAGACGTCGCTGACGACGCAAGCCGCAGACAAACTATGCTAACAATAAGACGACCCATGTTTTGACCTGATTCCATGCGCCTCTCTCGATGCTATACGCCCGTTCAGTTTCGCAAAAGTGCAGTCGGATTTTAGAAAACTTATATTACAAATTCTCCACAGGCATCAGCATCATTCTGTAACAAGAATTGAGGGGGTATACCGGTTTCGACAAAGCTAAGTTCAATAGGCGCTGCATTATGATAGCGCGCAGAAGTCGAGGGGTGCAATTAAACACTTTGGGAGAATCTGAATACGGATTTCAGTTATGTACCGATTTGACCCGAATAACAGCGTTATAAAAAACTGAATAAAAACGTACCCAGTACGTTGATTTTTAATCGATCAGGCCGAAATCGGCACCAATACAGGACGCCTGCCCCTTTGCGCAAATTACAGTATGTGAAAACGGGCGCTGTTTTGCGCAAATATCCAAGGAGGGCAGCCCGACAACGCCCGCGACGCTAGCGATGAAAGCAACGCACCTTTCGTAAATTGGTGAATACGAAACAGTTCAACGATACCGTTACACATCTATTTTGAAACAACACCCAGGGGGGTCCAGCTGTACACAGGGTCGTTTTTTGCAAAATCCCTCGGATGACTGTTTCGTTAATCAAATTATGGGAATAAAATATAATATATAAAGTCCTTATAATAATTAATTTTGACCATATCCTGACCATTTTTTGAAAAATCCTGATTTTGGACATTTTGAAAGTCCCAGTTTCATCGGTAGAGAAAACACAGGGCAAACTGGACATCACAACGCCTGTAACGCCATCAACGTCCACAACGCAAGCCACGCCAACAACGCAAACAACGCCCCTTTCGAGTTCTTGTACAGTAGCGCTGCACAAAATTCACAGATTAGTTAATTTGCCGTCCGTAAACACTCGAGTTAAGCGACTTCGCTTGGACCGGCATGGTTACTAGCGCAACGCGACGTTTACGACGCTAGCAACGTACTCATTACGCACATTTTCACATTACAAGCACCGCAAAACACCGCCAACCAGCTCTCATTTACTCGGATACACGCTTGATTAGATTTCTTCTAACTGAAAATCGTTCACATTTACCATGCAGACCTGGACATATCCTTCACTAGGGTCAATTTCCGTCTTTTTCGCAATGAATGGATAAACTCAAAACAGCGGCCTACCTCTCACCCGCATTCTGTATGGCCAATTGGCACTTTTTACTCAGAAAAGACAGAAACGGCCTCGGATTACGTTTTATAGGATCCAGCACAAATCGCAAATTACTCAATGATTACAGTGACTTGCGTACCTAGTACGTTTATATAAACCGAAACACCTCTCCCATTGCACATAACGCGCGTGACTCGAAACACCGAGATACGCCCTCTTACGCCCGCAAAACGGCCCGGTATAAGGCCCAAAACTCGAGGGCTTTAGCGCCCCTCTAAAATCATTGCACACTTGGGTTTGCGTCGATTATGCGTACAAATATTCGAGTCTCACGTAATTGGACATTTTTTTTTCTAAAACTTGAACGCTCAACATTCACATTACCTACCACGTACTGCGTAAGCACCGCAGTCTGTATACTCCATACGTTAAATGTGAAATCCAATAAAGTTCTCGAAAAATGTGAAACTCTTATTCGCTATTACAGCGTTATTTGGCGTTTTACCTGAAACTCCGGCGAATTGCCGTATGACGATAAAAAACATAACGCAAGGCGACGCTATGCAGCGCCAGCAGCGCTCCAACGCCTATAACGCCACCTTTCTACGCGCCCTATTCAGCCCTACAACGCCCAAATCCCTCACGTTTACAGTAAAAGATCACGCCCCTACCACCCTTACTCGAGGATATAAACTTGAGCCCTCTCACACACGCATAAACAAAGGACACAACGCATACACACTTTTCGAGGCCAAGCTCTACACCCCATATATACGCCCCATGACACCGCCTTGCGCCGCCCTCGTCCAGCCCACCGGGTTGCGCTGATCTAACATTCCGAAAGCGCCCTAAACGTACTCACCACTTTCACAGCCCTTTCAGGCTTATTTGGCCCTACTCACCCTGTTTCGGCTTACCTCGGCTAAAAAATAACATACTCCCAAACTGCGCGTGTCCAGCCCAGTAAAGATTATTACACCACGCCTACCTACCTACGTAATAATGCGCACCACATAAGCACCAACCTACTCTTAGCCCCACACATACTTAGCCTCCCTAACATCCCACGAAATTCAAACGTACAAACTTGTCCAAGCACCCCTTCGCCTTATCACACCCCGTTCGACGCATACCTAGGTATTCACGTGTACGTGCACATACCGTTGAAAGCAGTTTGCCAATTTCCACCCGAAAGCCTGTAGAATATAGCGCACAGGCAATAAAAAAACTCGAGTCCGTTAGCTACAAATTTTTTAGCCCGTTTTCCGAGCGCGTCATCCCCTTTATTTAAGCCGTTTCCGAATAATCACCAATGCAACACATCCCACTTTCAATGCTCGTATTCGCTATACCCCCCAAAAAATGGGCCGCATTGTTTCGTCCAACGAGTTGCAAGATTCCTCTTATATCCTGGTAGGTTACGCCCACTTTTCGACCTCTTAAAAAATGCTCGTGTTTTGTGACAGAATATAGTGATCCTTTACCGACGAAAAATTTTCATTGGACAAGTCCAACAAATTGCCTATGCGTTTCACGTTTTGTAATAGATCCGCTAAATTAGCCTCCCCTAACTTACGCTTCCACGCCACCTATTCGCCTACGACCGCATACCCTCTCGGTTACCGCGCCTTGACAGCTATAAACATTAAAACATCTCAAATCGCTAAGCGTATCAAGCACTTAAGCATACGCAGTACGGCGTCATATCGCCCTGCGAAGTCCTGTCGCAGGACGTAGTTACGCGACTTCGCGTTAGGCCTTCTCGGATTTCAGAGCCCCAAAACTGAAAACTTCCAACAGGCCTGCCCAAAACCCCTAGGACGGCCATCTAGCGAAACTTGTTTCACATTTTCAAAACCGCGTAACTTCTGGATCTAACGAAATCCGACGTTTGGCGTCGGATATTGCGCACTACCCCCGCTCAGCCGCATGGCATAAGCTTCATCGCCCTTGGACACGATGCCCTTGGACGCATTATGCCTCGGAAATGAAACCGGTGAAAATAGCCTCGGATACAACCACCCACACCACCCTTTTCAACAAGAGCATCGAGATTTTGGTTTCATCTCCTGGTTTTGCCGCCCGAGCCTCGTTTTGCTCGCCTTCTCTCCCCTTCTCTCCCCTTCTCTCTCCTTCTCTCTCCTTCTCTCCTACCCCGCACCTGCCCAGCTCCTACCCAGCTCCAAGCAAAAGAAAAGCGCTGTGTGCTGCCTGGAAGCAGCGCACAGCGCCTTGTGAGCGTTCTGAGCGTCGTTAACCTGTCATCCTGCCCTAGGCCTTGACCTAGCTCATCAACGACAGCACGGTGATGATCCTATCGCCCATTTTTCCATGTGCCACCAAACAGCCCATGTGCTCCGACATAAAGAACCGCCTTGAGCTGATGGCGAAGGTATCCTGCAAATCGTAGAGGCCATCAGAGAGCCCCAGAGCCGTTCCCCACGTATCCTCCTCATGCAGGGTGGTCGCGAGCGTCGAGCCGCCCACAAGCCCTCCTGGGGCGTCTACGGTGTATGCGACGCCATGGGCGCTCTGCCCCGGTCCCAACGCCTGCGCCTTAAGCTTGTAAGACGGCCCAAGCCCAAAGAGCTCGCGCAGCTGGCTCAGCATGGCCTGGCTCTCCCGGTGCAGCGGCTTGGAGCCGGTGACCACGATGATGCTGCCACGCCAGCGCCCCAACGCTTCAGGTCCAAGCCAGCCGCCTGTGGTGTTGCGTGGGCGACGGTGACACAGGTGATAACCAATCCCCGCCGCCACGCCGCTTGTATGGCTCAGAAACCCGCGCCCCGCGTTATCCGTGATGAACTTGGCGTGGGCGACGTCCGCGACGTGAACGAGGCTTACGAGGTTACCGCTCTGAACAGGGACCCAACGCGCTGGATCGCCCTGCGACGTCTTGAGCGTCTGCGGCGTCAGCCTCGCCAGCTCCCTGACCACGTGCCCTCGACGCTGGTAGTGCATCTGGGGCGGGACACGCCCTGAGCCAAAGTGCGCAGCTGTCCCTGCTGTGACCAAAGGCACGAGCCAGGGGTCGACAAGCCCTGAACACATCACCTGCTTGGTCGCCATCGCATCGAGCTCAGACGCTGAGCTCAACGAGATCGCCTCAAGCATCGCGTGCATCACAGCTGCGCCATGAGGCCCATTGAGCTCCTGACGTAATCCCTCCAGGGTGTCTTTGAGCGCCATTTTCTTTCCCAAGCCGTTGTCATCTAAAAAACGCGCCAGGTCGAGTTGCTCCTGGCACACGAACTGCCGCTGACGCACCTCTCGGTACGTCTGGGCATCTCTATACATTTCAGCACTCGGATTAGGTAAGGCCTTCTTATCAGCCTTACCTGTCCTTGTGCGCGTGTTAGGGCTTCGTCTATTCGTGTTTGTAGGATAGGCTGTTTTTACAGGTTGGTCGGCTTTCGCCGCTTCAGTCGCACGCTTCACCTCGGCTGCGCGCTCCGCCTTGTTCATCCCCTGCACACGTGCAAGCGCCTCTTGAATCACAAGGTCGTACGCCTCCTCTTGGTCAGGTGTGAAGAAAAACGCAGCTTCAGCAGCTTCAGCCGCAGCAACACCCCACTGGTGCGCGTACCCGGTGTGCGCTGCTTCACCCT
>Ga0100385_1000900_pt1 | contig 32612 bp, 43 predicted proteins | sample CryGeymeta201509_FD_81543 | JGI IMG/M metagenome (GOLD analysis project Ga0100385, IMG submission 81543) | Groundwater microbial communities from Crystal Geyser aquifers in Utah, USA - Crystal Geyser metaG 2015-09 | ecosystem: Environmental > Aquatic > Deep subsurface > Groundwater | place: USA... | reverse complement strand
CAGACAGATTTTGTTGAGGCTTTTTCGACGCTCTCCCGCTGGCCCGGGCGAGTTTCCCACTGATCCTCAAGGTTTTTCTTGATGATCGGATCCTCAAGAACCTTTCGGCTCTCCTCTCTTGCAACTTCGCGCATCATTTCGCGCAACTGCTCCGGGGACATCGGTAGGTCGGAGAGATAGTTCCCGTCCTGATCGAAAAACTTCTGTGCCCGGTCGAGAACATGCCGGAGAAGCTCACTGATTTTCTCCCCCCGCTTGTCAGCCAAAGCTGAGTAGAAGTCGTAGGTTTCCTGACCGACCCAAAAGTTCAGCCGCTGCTCTAGTCCTATCTTTTTACGAGGCATGGCGCAACTCTTGCCCCAAATTGCGACGATTACAAGAAAAATATTCGGTCGAGCATAGTTGAAGATCAATAGTTTACATAACTTGCGCGAAATGTCGCAAGAAACAGCTTGCCAATTCTGCGACTTGTTGCGACTTTCCGCGCATGAAACGAATGCAGGCACGGATCAACACTTATGTCCCCGAAAAGCTCAAGAGCCGCCTTGATCGGCTCGCCGATGCGTCGGGACTCAAATCATCCGATCTCGTCCGTCTTTCGCTGAGCTTTGCAGTTCAACACTTTGAAGAAAACGGCATCGAGCTGAGCACCAAAGGCGGGAGGGGTTCGGTAAAAAATGGAGGGCGCGGTCATGGATGATGAATCGTCAGTTCTCCTCGAAAGCCGAAAACCGGCTATCCAAGCCGTCTACTCCGTTGCCGAGCTGGCCGAGCGCTGGCGGGTCCATCCAGAGAGTGTCCGCATCCTGATCCGGCGGCGCGAACTGAAGCCGCTTCGGGCCTTTCGTCCCTACCGGATCACCTATGACGAGGTCCGCCGCTACGAGACGCAGAGCGAGGAGGACGAGGTCCGTGAGACCTACCTGAACAACCGAAGGCGTCGCAACTGACTTTCCTGCGCCGGGGAAGTCTTCGGCGCACTCACCAGAACCCACAACCAAAGGTAGAATCCATGAACATCACGTTCCAACGCGCTCGCAAGAGCCAGGCTAAGGCCCGCGTGGCCAACATCGGGCCATCCGGATCGGGCAAGACCCTGCTCGGTCTGTTCACCGGGCAAAAGCTCGGTTCCCGCATCGCCGTTATCGACACCGAAAACGGATCGGCCAGCAAATACGCCGACCGCTTCGACTTCGATGTGCTCAACCTCGACGACTTCGACCCGCGCACCTACATCGCCGCGCTGCAAGCAGCCGTTCAGGCGGGATACGAGGTCATCATCATCGACTCGCTGACGCCAGCCTGAGATCGAACCAAGCAGCTCGTTGACGAAGAGGCGATCCGCTCAAAGTCTGGGAACTCCTTCCAAGCATGGGGCCGCGTCGGCACTCCCATCTGGAACAGCCTCCTGCAGGCCATCGTCCAGTGCCCGGCCCACGTCATCGTCACCATGCGCTCGAAGACGGAATACGTTGTTGAGCAGAACGAGAAGGGAAAGGCGACTCCCCGCAAGGTCGGAACTGCTCCCCAGGTGCGTGACGGCGCGGAGTATGAATTCGACGTGGTGCTGGAACTCGATGCCGATCATCGCTGCTGGGCGACCAAGACCCGCTGCCTCGAACTCGACGGGCAGATGTGGCAGAAGGACGACGGCAAGATTGGGGAGATTCTCCGCAACTGGCTTTCCGACGGAGACGCCCCGCAGTCCACTATCATCGCCTCTCCCCCACCGAAGGCCGATCCACAACCGACGCCAGCGGCGACCGAGCCCACGGTCGAACCGACCTTCGATCAGGCACCGCCCGAACATCTGGCCGAACTCAACGAGCTGATTTGGGAAGGCGGATGGACCATCGAGCAGCTTCGCAAGTGGAAGCTCGACAACCTTCAGGTGCTCACCCCTGAGCAGGCCACCAAGGCAGTTGCCTTCCTCAAGGCCAAGCTGCAACCCGCAACCGAGGAGGCCGGCCAGTGAAACTCTACGAGACCTACTTCGTGATCGAGAATCTCTGGCACACGGTCGAGGGCATTTTGACCGGGGACATCACCGAGGGGCCCGACGGACTTCCGGTGAACCCCGACATGGCGCTCGATTGGCTCGAAGACTCGCTCCGAAAGATCGAGGACGAGCGGGACACGAAAGCCCTGAACATCGCCTGCCTGGTGAAGAATTTCCGGGCTGAGGCCGAAGCTTTGAAGGCCGAGAAGACCCGCCTGGCCAAGCGTCAACAGGCCGCGGAACGGACCATCGAGCGACTGACCTCCTACCTGTCCAGTTTCATCGAGCCGGGCCTCAAGCTCAAGGATGCCCGCGCAGCGATTGGCTGGCGGCGCTCGGAAGCCGTGGTTCTTTCCGTCGCTCCCGACGAACTGCCTGAGGACTACGTCCGGATTAAGCGCGAGGCCGACTTGCGCCAGATCAAGGAGGACCTCAAGGCCGGCGAGGATGTGCCCGGTGCCACCCTCGAAGAGCGGCAGAACCTCCAGATCCGTTGACATGAAACACCTCAACGGAACCACCCGCGCGATTCTTCGCCGCCGACTCACCCGCGAGCAGGAACGCCTGATCGCTTCGCTGCCCGAGGACCTCCAGCCCGGAGCCCTCTGGCAACCCTCAAATACCGTCATCCGTGGCCGCGACACCGTCGGGCCATTCCAACCCATAACCCGAATACCTGAATCCATGAGTTACGACCTGACCGGCGTTATTCGCCACATTGAACCCGAGCAGACCTTCGCCAGCGGCTTTTCCAAGCGGGAGTTCGTCGTCACCACCGACGACAAATACCCGCAGGACATCAAGCTGGAGTTCGTCAAAGACAAGACCGTCCAGCTCGACGATTACCAACCCGGCGACCGTGTGCGCGTCGCCTTCAACATCCGGGGCAACGAATACCAGGGGCGGTTCTACGTGAACCTTGTCGCCTGGAAGATCGATGCGGACGGCGAGGCCCGCGCTTCCGCCCCCTCGCCAGGCGGCTATCGCCCTCCGGCGAATGCCTACGCCCAACCATCCCGACAACCCGCGAATGCATCTGCGCCGCGCCAAGCCAACTTCTACGAGGACCCGACCGATGAAGACATCCCCTTCTGATCTGAACCGGATCAAGATGCTGGTCGATCTCGGGACGGAAGATTCTCTCGCCGACTTGTGGTCGGAGTTCGGACTCACCCCGGGACAGGCCGTTCTTCTCCTTGAAAATCCTGAACCAAAGGAACGCTTGTGTGCTCAGGCGTAGGCCAGCGGGCGAACCTCGTGCTCGATACGCTCCCCCAACTCATCGCGAGCGCGGCGGAGATCGTATTCCTTCTGCAGGCCGAGCCAGAAATCCGGGCTGTTCCCGAAGTAGCGGGCCAGACGCAGCGCGGTATCCGGGGTGATGGCTCGACGACCCGCAACAATGGCCGTGATTCGGCTGTGCGGGATGCCCGTATCAACGGCGAGGCGATACTGCGTCAGATCCATCTCGTCGAGGAACTCAGTGCGGAGGATTTCGCCGGGGTGCGGGAAGTGGAGAGTCTGTGCTTTGTTTTTCATTTTCATTTTTCTTCTTCATGGTGTTCGGGGAGTGCGCTCCGGTCAGTGGTAATCCTCGATGGTAACGTCGTGGGCATCGCCATTGTCCCAGCGGAAGCAGATGCGCCACTGCTGGTTGATGCGGATGCTGAACTGTCCTTTGCGGTTTCCCTTGAGTGCTTCGAGACGGTTCGACGGAGGAATGCGAAGGTCGTTGAGGTCTTTCGACTGGTCCAGCATCGCCAGCTTGTTCAAGGCACGCTGCTGAATCTCAGTCGGCAGTTTTCCTGGTTCCAACGAGGTCCACAACCGCTCCGTCTGCTTGTCTCCAAAGCTTTTGATCACATTCCCCAGCCTACGGTGTTTCCGTCTGGCGTCAATAATATTTACGCAAAACGTTCATAGTCCATGCAGATCGATCCCGATGCGTCCCAATCCCTTCTCTCCGCCGCCGAATCCTACCGGGACGACTGCGGGTGGATCGTGCATCCCCTGCACGGCCCCAACGAAGGAACGGAGAAAGAACGTGGGAAGAAGCCACGGCTGCGCGGCTGGAAGAAGCTGGAATTCTTCGACTGCGACGACGCCTTCCTGCGCAAGCACTTCGGAGGCAAAGCCCCGGCAAACCTCGGGATTGTCATCCAACCGCCGCACATCGTCATCGACCTCGACTCGAAGAAGGACGATGGCAAATCCGTCCGGGACTGGCTCGCCGGACAGCCCGCGCTAGCGAATTGGCCGCGGGAAGGCACCGCTGGAGGCGTCCACCTTCATATCCGCTGCGAGGACGTTCCTCCCGATGCCATTGAGGCGGCGGGCCGCAACCAGAAGCTCACCGCTACGCTGGGCGACGGTGTGACGGCAGAAATCTTTCTCGGTGGGAATGTCGTTGTCGCGCCCTCGGTTCACAAGTCAGGACACCGCTACCAGTGGGAGCAGGCGGGCGAAGTTCCATCCGTTCCGTGGGCGCAATTGGAGAAGCTCTTCTTCAGCCAAAGCCCGGTGGCGGAGGAAAAGCCGAAGTCTCGGGGGCGACCCAAAAAAGAAAAGCCCTTCTGGACGCGCTATCGCGGCGACCTGCGCACTTTGGACCTCACAGGCCTGGCGAAGCATCTGAATATCTACGGCCAGCCTCTCGGTGGAGAGGAAGGCAAGCATACCGTGAGGTGCCCTTGGGGCGACCAGCACAGCGACGCGAACACCCCCTGGAATCCGGGCGACTCATCAACCGTCATCTGGCAGGCCAACCCCGGACACTTTCCCAATTTCTTCTGCTCCCACACCTCCCACGGTGAAAAGACCCTGGCCGATCTCCTTGCCTGGGCGGAATCGCGGGAATCGGGCATCGTGGACCGCTTCTGTTCCGAAAAGCGTATTTGGGAGCCCGACGATCTTTCCAAAGACCCACCCACGAAGGCTTCCTCACAGCGCCGACCACGGATCGTTTTGCCCGGTGCCAACCGCCTCGATTCCGACTTCGCCAAGGACGTTGGTCTCGTCATGGGTCGCCGCAAGGCATGGTTTTTGAAGTCCGGATTAGTCGTTGAAATTAAACGACAGAAAGAGCGGGTGAAGGTCCGAGTTCGGGACACTCGCCCCCGCGTCCCCTCCGAGGCCAACGAGCCTGCACCAGCGAAATTCGTGGAATTCACCGGCTTTGCTCTCCTGCGGGCGAACCGGGCAATCACCAGCCTGGAGGCCTTCGTTGAACCCGGCATCCTCGTTCGAGCTGAGGGGCCAGGTGACGGTGGCGAGGAATTCGAGTTCGTGCCGAAGAGCATGAACAACAAGCAGGCCGCTGTCCTCATCGAGTCCGACCCGCTGATGCGCCGACTACCCGAGGTTGAGCGGATCCTTGATGTTCCGCAGCCAATCATTGACCCGGAGACGGGCGAATTGGCGTTCCCGAAGAAAGGTCACGACCCGAGGTTCAACACCTACCTCGTTGAGAATGCGCCAGAGCTTGAGGAAATCCCTCTGGACGAGGCGCGGACAATCATTTTCGAGATCCTCCGGGATTTCTGCTTCAAGACCGACCGGGACGTGATTCATGCGATTGCAGCCCTCATCACCCCATTCTGCAGAGGGCTTTTCGACCGATGGACCTCCCGCACCCCGGTATTCTTTTACCGGGCGAACCGTCCCCGTGCGGGCAAGGACTATCTGGCCGGAGGAATCGGAATCATTTACGAGGGCCGCACCAATGAGGATGCGCCCCTGACCAGTGACACCGACGAGACCCGCAAGAAGATCACCTCCGCTCTGATCAGCGGCCGCAGGCGCATTCATTTTTCCAACTGCGCCGGCTTCCTCCGAAACGATGTTTTCGAGCAAATCGTTACCAACGAACGGTGGAGCGACCGGACCCTCGGCAGTAATCAGGAAGTGACGATCCCCAACGAGATCGAATTTTCCCTCTCCGGCAACACCGGCGTCAGCTACACTCCGGACTTTGCGGCGCGAACCCGGATCATTGCCCTGCATTTCGAGGAAGAACACGAGAATCAGCGCGTTTTCAGCAAGCCCGACCTGCACGGTTGGATGTTGGAAAACCGGGCGAGGATTCTTTCCGCGATTTGGTCCCTCGTGCGTCATTGGGATGCTTCCGGGCGACCCGCAGGACCGACACCGTTCACCAGCTTCCCCTCATGGGCCGAAGTGGTTGGGGGCATCATGAATGTTTGCGGGCTCGGAGACCCCTGTCTTCCCGATGGCGACGAGATCAATCTCGGTGGCGACTCCGAAACGCGGGACATGAAGTCTCTCTACAAACTCGGCTACGAAGCCCATCCAGAGCGCTGGCTGACCAAGAAGGAGATCCGTGAGTTGGTTCTGGGAACCGACGCTGACGACGAGGCTGAATCCCTCTTTGCCTGGCTGGACCTCGAATCGAAGTCCGGGCAGACCAAGTTCGGTCAGATTCTGGAGAAATACGTCGGGCGGATTTTCGACGAGGTCCGAATGGTCAAGGACGGGACCGCGGGGCGCTCGCAGCGTCACCGGCTGAAATTCACTTCGGACAAACCGGGGGCAGACGACCGAAAGGCAGTCCAGAAGGTTTTCGGCTTCTCCGGCGACAATCGCCCCGAGGAAGGTAGCCAAGGTGCCGTTTCGTTAGAAATCGATCAGAACCCCGCCGAAAACGGTCCGTCCGAGAGTGGTCACCTTGGTCACCTTGGTCACCTTCATAACCCCCGCCGGGGAATGGAAAATAATTCAAAGCAGGTTTTTGAGGGTAAAGGAGAAGGAAGAGAGGAAAGAAGTAATGAAGAATTAAAAAACCAATTCTATAAAGGGGCTGGGAAGGTGGCCAAAGTGTCCAAGGTGGCCACACCCTCAAGATGGCAGCTCGTGACCGATCCGAAGGACTTTTCGGAGATCGCCGAGGAACTGGCCATCGCCGAACATCCGGTCGCCCTCGACATCGAGACCTACGGACAGGACGCTCTCAACCCGCGACGCGGTGAAATTCGCTTCCTGAGCCTTACCCTGCCTTGGAGGGAGCCCTGGCTGATCGACCTTCAGGCGACCGGGTATGACCTGGGCGACCTCGGGGCGATTCTGACCAATGTCGAACTGGTCATCCACAATGCCCGTTTTGACCTCGGATTTCTCCGGCACCATTGCGGCCTTCGGCCTCGGGACGTGTTCTGCACCCTGACCGCCTCCCGGCTGTTGACCGCAGGCACCCGCGAGCCGAACGCCTTGGGCGATGTGTTGCGGCGGCATGGCGTTGCCGATCTGGCAAAGGAACACGGTTCCTCCGATTGGGGCGGGATGGTCTTCGACGACCAACTGGCCTATGCGGCAGCGGATGTGGCTCACCTGCTGGACCTTCGCGAAAAGCTTTTTGCCGACATCACCGCTGCGGGTCTGGAGACGGTCTTCGAGCTGGAGCGCGAACTTCTGCCGGTGGTGGTGGAGATGGAGGCGAACGGCTTCGCCATGGACCGGAGTCGATTGGAGACCATCCGGGATGCCCACCGTGAGAAGGCCTCGGCGCTTGCCCTTCAGGTGCGGGAATCTCTCGGCGGTCACTTCAGCCCGAATTCCCCGGACCAGCTCCGCAAAGCCTTCCAGGCGGCGGGAGTCTCGATCAAGAGCACGGCGGAGGCGATTCTGGCTCGGGTCAAACACCCCGCAGCCCAGCTCGCACTCGCCATGCGTGGAGCCGACAAAGTCGCCCAGCAGGCCCAGAGCCTGATCGATGCCATCGAGACCGACGGGCGTATCCATGGCCAGTTCGACCCGACTGGCACCGAAGCCGGAAGATTCGCCGCCCGAAGCCCGAATCTTCAGAACGTCGGACGAGGCGAACTTCGGGAGTGCTTCGTGGCACCGGAGGGATCCTCACTCGTATGCGCCGACTATTCGCAAATCGAGCTGCGTGTGGCGGCGGCTCTGGCAGGGGAAACAAAGATGATCGAGGCCTACCGGACGGGCGCGGATCTACACCGGCGCACAGCATCTCTCGTCCTTCGGAAGGCGGAAGCGGAAGTGACCAAGGACGACCGCCAACTGGCGAAGGCCGTGAACTTCGGTCTCCTCTATGGCCAATCGGCATCGGGCCTCGTGCGCTATGCCAAGACCTCCTACGGCGTGGATCTGACCGAGGGCGAAGCAGAGCAGATCCGGGAGAGATTTTTCCGCGCCTACCGCGGACTGGCCGACTGGCATGCCCGCACCCGGAAGGAGGCCTCCGGGAAGATGATTGAAACCCGCACCCGACTGGGCAGACGACGGCTGATGCCGGCGGGCGATCAGTTCTTCTGGCAACGCTTCTCGGGCGGCTTGAACACGCCCGTCCAAGGAGGGGCAGCCGACGGACTGAAACGAGCCTTGGTCCGGTTGGCAGGGCAATTGCCCGAAGGTGCCCGCATTCTCTCCACCGTTCACGACGAGATCATCGTCGAGTGCCCGGATGCCCTTACCGTGCAGGCCAAAGAAGCGATGGAGGAGGCCATGCGTAAAGCCATGTCTGAAATCTACCCGGAGGTGCCCGTAGAGGTGGAGGCCCACGTCGGGCAAACCTGGGGCGAAGCAAAGTGATTTTCCAATGAAGACCGAACCCTTACCCAACTATCCCGCACGAAAGACCCTGAACCGGCTGGCAGGGCAGCGGCCTGTCGTGATCGTGGACACCCGCGAGCAAACCCCTCTGCGGTTTACCCGACTCGAATCGAAGACCGCCACACTCACCACGGGCGATTACTCGTTCCAGGGCGGCGAGGATCACCTGAGCATCGAACGTAAGACCGTGGCCGATCTCGTGGGTTGCTGCATGGGCGACTCCCGGGACCGCTTCTTTCGCGAACTGCACCGTCTGCGCGGCTTTCACTTCCGCCGTCTGCTAGTCGTGGGATCGCGCAGTGAGATCGAGACTGGTCAATACCGCAGCGGCATCACCCCCCGCAGCGTCCTTGCCACCCTGGCCGCCATCGAGGCCCGCTTCGATGTTCCTGTGGTCTTTGCCGAGACACCGGCTCGGGCTGCCTGGCAGATCGAGGAATGGGTCTGGTGGTATGCCCGTGAAATTATCCTTAGCGCAAACCAACTGCTTCCTCCGCGAAAACGATGAACGACTACCGGGAAACCCAGCGAACGAGGAATGCCGCCTACGGAAAAGCCTATGATGAGTGGGTGGCGAACCTCACTCCAAAGAAGCGACGAGAACTCGAAGCCCAGGGACTGCTTCGTCCCGAGGTCGAGACCTATCATGTCGGCAAGAACGCTGATGTGAGTGAGCTCCCTATCGCTGCCGATCAGAATGAGGCCGAGGAAATCGCGCAAGAAGAGACCGACCGGATTTGGGGCATCCTTCGCCGCTTGCTCGGGGAGCTGCTCTCCAGTCCCAACGCCCAGCTTTCTCTGGAGTGCCTGGCTCTGGTCAGTGGCGTCGGTTTCATGGGCGATTCCATGACAGCCATCGCCAAGCGGCACGGCATCACGCGGGCGGCGGTGTCCAAGCGCTGCATCGAAATCACCAACCAACTCGATCTGCTGCCCTCGCGGGCGATGAAGTCGTTGACAGCACGACAGTCGTATCGAACCGCACAACGAAAACACTATGAGCATCGAGAACGCTTTGACGATCGACGGCACCGCCGTCCGGGTAACTGAAATCGGCCTTCACTTCGACGAGGAGGTGACCTTCGAACAGTGGCGCGACATCGGCCTGAAGGTCGGGCGAGTTGCCCGCACCTCCCTCTTTCTCGTCGGCGACTGGCTGATCTACGGGCAGGACCGCTGGAACGGCGGCAAGCGCTTCGAGAAGATGCCCGAGGATGAGGCCGAGCGTTACCTGGAGGCCATGAAGGCGACCGGGCTGGAACTCAAGACGCTCATGGATGCGGCCTATGTCTCGCGCAATGTTCCGATCCAGCAGCGCCGCCCGGATCTCACCTTCGAGCACCATAAGACCGTGGCCAAGGTGAAGAGCGAGACGGAGCGAGAGGAATGGCTGCGTAAGGCTGACTCTCAGGGGCTCTCGACCCGGAGGCTACGCAAGTCGATCCTGCTTGGCCGGGTGGCCAAGGAGCGGGAGATGCGAAGCGATGCGCAGGACCGGGGCATCGATAATCATATCCCTTGGATCAATGGCATGGTGCGTTGGTGGAAGAAGTTCGAGGATGCCGACTGGATCGAAAGTGCCACCCGCGAACAGGTTGATGCGGTTCTGGCCGACTTCGCCGAGGTCAAGGCTATCCTCACCGTGCTGGAGGATGCGAGGGACCGGAAGGAGCCCGTCCTCGATGCGTAGAATGGTGTTGAATGGTATTCAATTGCATTGGCTTGAGTCTGCTCGACTCGTGGCGCCACGAGTCCATTCAACACCATTCAACTCAATCCAAAAAGGAATCTATTTCGTAAGTCACTGACAGGCAGGGTCATTGACACGACCGTTGAATTTGAGAGAAATCTGGATTTTCTCGTTTCCCACAAGCTGACCTCCCGGAGCCCGTTCAGATGCCGATAACAAGCGGAGAAAGCCGCTTCTACTCGGCGGGAAATCGGGATGGGAAATCTCCCTCAGAGAGAATCAGTAATCAGTCGGCAAGAGCACGCAGGTAGAGGATCGATCCGCCTCGGTAATGATCCAGAAGGTCACGCCCTTCTCTCGATAGACCGAGAGGACTCGGCAGCCTGATTCGATGGCGTCGTCGTTCGTTTCCCAATCCTCGGAATCCACTTCGCCCCAATCTCCCCGAACGTGCCGGTTGATGTGCGGGCTCGGGTCGATCCCCAGTTCGAGGAAGGTCGGCGTGGCGACAACCCTTCCGAGAGAGAACTTCGGAGCGATGGCGGCGAGATCAATCATTGCTGGCCCCCTCTTCCTCTTCGCTGATCCAGATGAGTCCGGCGGCGAGCAGACCCTCGACCAGAATCTCATCGGAGTCGGCGGAAACCGTCTGCCCGGTCTGTAGGGATGCCGCCCGTGCTGTCGCCTCGCGGAACGCCAGGTCGCTATCGCGGGGATCCCAGCTATCTTTTCGCATCAGGCGCAGGAATTCCGAATGGCTGTCTGCCTGGAACTGCGCCCCGTCTTTGGTGGTGTATGTTTTCATGGTTATGCTTGGTTTGGAAAGTTGTCTCAGGCGGCGGCCCGTTCGAGTTGGCGGGCGCGTTTTGTAAAGAATCCGCGCAGTCCCTTTGGGGTGGTCCGTTGGAAGAACCACTTGTGGCGGGCGATTCCGGCCTCGCCATTGGAAGGACGAACCCGAACTGTTTTTGCCCGTCTGGCGGTGTCATAGAGTTCCATCATCAGGAGCACCCAGTTGGCCGCTTTATCCGCATTGAGCGTTCCGCTGTGGTGGCGGATCTCGATGGTCCGGTGGCGGAAGTAGGCCTGAACATTCAGCTTGTGGTAGCGGCTGTAGAAGATGTTCCTCAGTTCCTCCATTGAGCTTGCACGGTCAATGGCTTCGAAGGCCCTCCGGCAAGACTGCGCTTGGGCTTCGGGGGTGTCGATGGCTCCGAACCTCCCGAGGTTGGACTGGCAGAAAGTGTTGGCGTTGGAACGGCGACTGGGAGGCTGGAAGCTATCGAAGACATCCTCGAACTTCACCCATAGCTTCAAGAGATTCTTGAAGTGGCTCAGTTCAAAGTCTGAGACATCAAGATGAACGTGGTATCCGCAGCGGCGGTTGACCTTGGCTCCTGCATCGGTCAGCGCATCACAGACCTTGCGGATTTGCTGGATTCCGTCCTCGCCCTGAAGGATCGGACTCACGACTTCCAGTCCGCAAGAGGCATCCGTGACGACCTTCCAGACCGGGCAGGTCCGGTGGTTGTATCCCTGAACCTCGGCGACCACCCCGGCGGCGTTGATGGCAGCGGCGGCGGCTTGTTGGGAGATTCCAGTGAACTCGATTTCGACTCCGTATTTGCGTGGTGTAGATGGCGTTGTCATTGGCTATCAGTGGTTTATGTTATCACTCTACCAGATTGAGCACCACGTCATAGAGTAATCATCATCATTCGGACGATTTTTGTTGTTCATGATGAACGCCTTACGAAAGCCGCCGAAGAAAGTTCATCGTAGGGGGGGAAATCGCGACAAAATCCTCGTTCAGATCCTCCGGACCACGGGCACCACAAAAAGCCGCTTTCCCATGAAGTAGTTTCATGCCAATCGTGAATTGGCATGGTGCCTGACGCGGTGGATTGGCCATTTTTCGACATGCCCACGAAGGGCATGACAAGAGCGGAAGCAACCGTTCGATTAGGGAAAATCGGTCCTCTTTTTTCGTTCGAAACGGCAAGGCGCTCCGATCGAACGACATGCCAGACAACGATTTCGGACGATTACCATAGACGTGAGTTGTCACTATGGTAGCTTCTCTATAGAACCAGAAACCACTGCCTGACAATGACTAACGAATCAAATATACCCGAAGCTACGGACACGACCGGAGAGGACATCCGCCGCCAAATGGAAGCGGCGCTCAACGCGATCCATGCAATCGCCGAGACCATCAGGGAACTTGATGAAGTTCCGTCGGGTGAACTCTACGCCCGCCTGATGGGGAAGATCGAACTGCACGATTACGAGCAGATCATCTCCACTTTGAAACGGACCGGACTGGTAACCGAAACGCCCGCCGGACTCCTCCGCTGGAATCATCCTGAAACCAAATGCAAATGAACACCAACATCGACCTAACCATCGTTCCAGCCGAGGCGCTGGAATTCGTCCACAAGATCGCCGCCGAACAGGGCCAGAGCCTGAGAACGGAAGAGGACATCAAACGCTACCTCCATGAGGACGAGGAGGCCCTTGAGGTGGTCCTCGCCTTCATCGACATCGACCTCTGAACCCAAAACCAAAACCAAAACGAAAGAACCAAACCATGAATAAGCTATACTGGATCGTATGCGAGGAATCCGAGAGGACTCTCTATGAAGGCCGCTTTCTCGGGCGAACCCGGGGAGCCGCGATGAAGCACCTGAAGGATCAACTGGGCCGGTCGAGTTTGACCGGCCTTGTTTTTTCCATCACTGAAATTCCGGTTCCTCTGATCCGGGAGATCGTGGCGGAGGTCCTCGCCGGAAACAACGCCACCGTGCCCCTGAGCGAGACCCGACCACCAGCTCCCGTTCAGAATGACCCTGAGAATGTCGTCCGGAGGGTCGAGGACCGAAGGAAATCTCGGAAGAGATGGACGTGCCGATCAATACCCTACGCAAACGCATCACCCGCGACGGTTGGGCACGGGAAAGGAGGGGTGAATGATCCGCATTGGGCGCTACAAAGAGACTCGCTACTGGGCGGTCTGGATCGGAGACGACCTAATTGCAGTAGTCCTCTACCGCAAGGGAGCGGAGAGGATCGCGGCTGAGCTTGGTCACGGAAAGGAGGTGGCCACATGAGGGAATCCCCCATGTCGTGGAAACCCTGTGGCCCGGCAGACATCGTCGGGCCCGCCGGTCCGGTCGCCAAAAAGCTCCTCGCAAAGGTAGCCAAGGTGAAAAACAATGGGCGCGGCCCGATAAAGCTTCTGCTCTACGGCTCTCCGGGGGTCGGCAAGACCACGATTGCCGAGATCGTGGCCGATGAACTGAGCGGCTCCCAGTGGGCGACTGAGGAGGCCAACGGCAAACTCGTCACCATTGAAACCGTGAAGGCATGGATGCGTGAGTTGGCCTACGGAAGTCTATTCGGAGACTGGTCGGTGAAGATCGTCAACGAACTCGACCGATGCTCGCGGGACGCTCAGGACCTCCTCCTGACCTATCTCGACAAGTTGCCGCCTGGCAGGGCGTTTATCGGAACGAGCAACCTTGATTTGGGACAGCTCACCGAAAGGTTCCAGACCCGCTTTCAGGCGATCAAACTTGAGTCCCCGGCATCCGAAGAAATCCGTGGATTCTTGATGAATCGTTGGGAGGTGCCCGAACAGGTAGCTTCAATGATCGCGGTTGGCTGTGGAGGGAACGTTCGCGCCGCCCTGCTGGACCTCGAAACCCACTTCGATGCCAGATGAGGTTTTTGACAATACCGCCGAATGCATGAGCAAAGCGCAGGCCCCCAAGGCGAAAGGACTGGCAGATGGCATCGAGGTCTGGTGCGGGTTCGACAAACTCGTTCCGGTTGATGATCTCAAGCCGAATCCCCGCAACCCGAACACTCATCCGGCCCGTCAGATCGAACTTCTGGCCAAGAACATCCGCTATTTCGGATTCCGGCACCCGATCACCGTCTCCAAGCTGAGCGGATTCATCGTGGCCGGACACGGTCGGCTCCTCGCCGCAAAGGAGCTCGGGATGCAGATCGTCCCGGTGGATTATCAGGACTTCGCCAGCGAGAACGATGAAATGGCCGTGCTCGTCGCCGATAACCGACTGGCCGAGCTGGCGTCCCTCGATCTCAACTCGCTGGAATCGATCATCAACGATCTGAAGGTTGAGGGCTTCGATACGCTCCTGACGGGCTTCGACGAGGCCGACCTCGACTCACTGCTGGAGGGTGTAGAACCCGGAGATAACGATAGTGAGGATCCCGACGAGGATCTGGAAAAGGGCGACGTCACCATCGCGCTCGGCCTTTACCGCTTCAAGGTCAGCCAAGAGGACTACCTTGCGTGGATCGATACCGTGAAGCAGGTGGTCGGCTTCGACAAGGACAGTGTGACCAAGGAACTTCGGAATCGGCTGGGAGTATGACGAAACTTGAATCCATCGACGAAGTCCGCCCCAGCACCTACAACCCGCGGCAATCCGATCCGGCACGGCTCGACCTGATCGAGCTTTCCCTTCGGAAGCTTGGCTTTCTCGCCCCGATCTTCGCTGACAACAACGGTGAAATTCTATCGGGCCACCAGCGCCATCTGGTCGCCGCCCGAATGGGCGCAACCCACCTACCGGTGTTCCGAACCAAACCGATGGACTTGGCCCAGCGGAAGGCTCTCAACATCGTATTCAACCGAGCGACCAACGATTTCGACTGGAACAGCACCCCGCAAAAGGTCACCCGGGAGCTCGCCGAACTCGACGTTCAGCAGCTTGCCGAGGCGATTCCGGATAAGAAGGTGGACTCGACCGACTTCATCCGTTGCCTGCACCCGAACCAAGTCAGCGTGAAAGACCTCTGCCACGCCAATTCCGGGCGATGGCTTCAATACGCCCGGAACCTTTCGCGGACCTTGCACCGCCACGGCATCCTCATGCCGCTGGTCTGCCGAAAAGACGGAACCGTGGTCAACGGAATCGGACGTCTGGAAATGCTCGCGGAAAAAGGGATCGAAACCGCCCCGGTCGTCTATGTTTCCGAGGACGAGGCGGAATTTGCGCGGGCGATGATGAACCTCCTGTCGATGGATTTCGATGTTCACTCCCGCTACGCAGATCTTCTACGCCATAACTCTTTCCGCAGAGCGCGACGGGTTCGAGAGGAACTGGGCAACGGCTTCATCTTCGCGGTCCACGGAGGACGTCCATGCCACACCTTCGACATCTTCAATTCCCGGCAGAAAGCCGCCTGGGTGCGCGAGCACGGTCGCTCGATCCTCGACTTCGGGGCCGGCCACCTGACCGAGACCAAGATGCTTCGCAGGGCGGGATTCGACGTGACTCCCTTCGAGCCGTATCACATCAGCCGCTCGGACATCGACAAGGAGAAGAGTCTTGAACTGACCCGGGAGTTTCTGGAGGCGGTGGAGGCTGGAATCGAGTGGACCTCCATCTTCCTGGCCAGCGTTCTCAATTCCGTTCCCTTCCAATCAGACCGGGAGCACATCGCCGTTCTGCTCAACGCGCTCTGCCATGCACACACAAAAGTCTATGCCTGTGCCTCCAGCACCACGGAAACGGGTTGGCGTCAGGTCAACGGTAAAGCCTTCCTGAACAAGTCCAACTCAGGCAATATCGCCTTTCGCCTCGACTACGAATCCGGTATCCGCATCGGCGATTTTCAGGACAAACCAAAGGTCCAGAAATACCACACGGAGAAAGAGTTCTATCAGCTCTGGACTCCCTTCTTCCGCTCCGTTAGAGTGCGGGAGCTGAGCAATAACATTACCGCAGCCTGCGCCCACCCTAGGGCGGTCGATCCCGAAAAGCTTCGGGCAGCGGTCGAGTTCGAGTTCGATCTTCCCTATCCAGACGGCACCCGAATGGACATGGTGGATCGGGCCAAAGCGGCCTTTGGAAATAGACTGGGGGTGACGCTATGATCTACCTGCTCGACCTCAACTACACCCTCGTGGGGAATTCCCCCAAGCGAGGCGATCCGCCGATCCGGCCCTTCATTCGTCAGATCGAACAGGAAACCTACCGCCAGTGGCTGGTGGAACTCCTCCGGCCCCATCAGGTGGTCCTCATCACCGCCCGCCCGGATCGCTACCGTGAGGTGACTCTCGACCGAATCGAAGAACAAACCGGTTGGCGACCGATGGACGCCTGGTTCGCTCTGATCAATTCGCGCCCGCATATGATCAAGGAGCACCTCCTGACGACCCACATTCTGCCCAAATACGGCGAAGCGGGTTCAGGCTACTTCGGACTGGAAAGCAACCCGCACACGCGTGCGATGTATGGTCGCTACGGAATCCAGTCTATCCGGGTGACCGATCAGGAGCTTTGGATGCTGCCGCGCTAATCTTCTGCGTTTTGGATTGTTTGCTCAATCTCTTGGATGAGCATTTGGATTTCGCTTCCAGAAACATCTGTAAGCTCATTCTCGTAGGGTCTCTCAATCATGAGGCTACTGAGATCACTGGCAGCCATTCTCAAGAGCTTCTCGTGCTGAGTTTGAAGCACCCTCAGGAAGTAGTGCTGAAATCGGGATACCTTCGAAAGAAGTCCGTGTATCTGATCGCGTCCAATTTCAGTCGCTAGTGTAATGTTTGACATATAGCTAGACATTACTGGCTTTCTTCAGAGCTTCTTTGGCGCGGCTTATTTTTTCCAGTATTTCGTGTCCGTCAGCCCTCCACTTGTAGGGTTTCGGGTTAAGATTTCTCTCGTTCAGATAGGATAGAATTGAATCGGTTAATTCGGCGACACTGGCAAAACTGCCATCACGAATGCATTCCACCGTGATATCGCGGAAGAACCGTTCGACCAAATTCATCCAGGACGACGAGGTTGGGGTGAAGTGCAGGGAGATCCGGTCAATTCCAAAATTCTTGCGGTAGCGCTGATTGCGCCACTTGATCCAAGACCTTACTTTGGCATGCTTGTGGGTCGAGTAGTTGTCGATGATAAGATGAAGGCAGAGTCCTTCGGGGGATTCCGCATCGAGTTGCTTGAGAAAGCGAAGCCATTCGACGTGGGTATGCTTGGGGGCGATGTTATGCGATATTTTTCCATCGAGATAGCTCAACGCCGCAAATAAGGTGGTGGTTCCGTGCCGGGTGTAATCATGTGTTGCTGTTTTAATATGCCCGATCCCGAGGGGAAGCCCCGGCTGAGTGCGTTCCAGCGCCTGGCACTGGCTTTTCTCATCGCAGCAGAGGACCAGGGCGCGATCGGGTGGCTGCAGGTAGAGCCCGATCACGTCCCAGAATTTTTCCTCGAAGTGTTTGTCGTTGGATAATTTGAAAGTGCGTTTTATGTGGGGCTTGATGTCGTTTGCGCGCCAGAGCTTGTGCACCGTTTGATTGCTCACCCCTTTCGATTTGGCCATGCTGCGGGTCGACCAATGGGTGCGCCCTTTCGGTGGCCGCGTGGCTTCGCTGATGATCTCCGACTTCACCTGCTCGCTTACGCTGGGCTTGCGGCCCGTGCGCCGGGCTTCGGCCAGCCCGGAGAGCCCGTCCGACTTAAAGCGATTCTCCCATTGGCTCACTACCGTGCGCCGAACGCCCACCAGCGAGGCGGTTTCGTTCTGGCTGAGGCCCTCCATGCGGTGCAAGATTATGCGGCTGCGTCGAACCATTCGCTGGCTTGTGGTCGGCTGCTTTATAAGGTAGCGAAGCTGTTTTTCTTGTTCCGGATTAACGGAAAGACGAGTGATCGGTCTGGACATTACACCAGCATCATGATTTTACTAGTAATGTCCATCTAATTATCAAACACTACACTAGATCATTCCCGACATTCTTGATGAAAGCATGGGTGACGGCGTTTCGAATTTTCCTCAGCTTGTGAAGGTTGTCGCAAAGCCCGTGGACATCATCGGAGTCCCGGTAGACTGACTCCAGCTCCTTTACCAGTGAACACTGGTTCAATTTCCGAATTCCGCCAAGCCCCTTCTCGTAACCGTTAATACCCTGCACAGAGCATTCAACGAGATGCATCTTGAGCAAATCCTCGATGATGTGGCCGTAGAGCATGACCTCGCCGTAGGTCGCCATTAATTCCGTGCTTTGGTTCATCCCGTAAGTTGACGCCAGCTTCGAGCTGTGAGCAACGAGATTCAAGCCGACGAGCAGATCACCACCGAAGCAAGCAACTGGGTATTTGACGAACATGTTGCGCCACACTTCGATGAACACGTTCGGAAGAGCGTCCCTGATTACGACAGGGTGCAGGACCTTGCCGCAAAGTTCTCGGATTGGTTCACCCACCCAGACTGCACGGTTCTTGATCTCGGGGCTGCTACAGGCGAGACGATGCTTCGCATTCGGGAGCGACATTCCAAGCCCCTGACGCTTATCGGATACGATAACTCCCAGGCGATGATCGAGCAGGCAGCGCTCAAGGGCATCGAGGTCCTGTTCAAGGACCTGGAGAGGCTTACCGATGTCCCGACCTTCGCCTACGGCGTCGCCCTCTATACGCTCCAGTTCCTTCGGTCCCAGGCACGGCAGCAATTGGTCTATCGACTGGCTCAGGCCATCGAGCCGGGAGGCGGATTCTTCGTAGTAGAGAAGGTTCTCGGCAGCTACCCGACGACTCAGGACATCATCCAGCAGCTCTATTGGGAGATGAAGATCAAGAACGGCCTGACGCCCGCCCAGGTCATCGCGAAGTCCCACGCTCTGCGCGGGTGCATGTTCCCCAAGACCATTGCGGAAAACGAAGCGGAGTTCCGGGCAGCCGGGTTCTCCCAGGTCGAAATCGTATTCAAGGATCTTCAGTTTTGCGGGTGGTTGCTGATCCGATGAGCCCACCATGGACAAGCCCGGTTTTGACGAATCCGCCGCCCGGAAGGTTCTCGATAAGGACTTCGAGAATATCATCCGAAAGGTCGGCGCGGGCAAGACCCTGACTTCGGCGGAACGTGCCCGGATCGAAGCACGCGCTGCGGGAAGCGATGATACGACCGCCTACGCGAAGACCATTGTCGAGTTGTCGGAGATCCTCGGGGTCACCCGCCGAACGCTTTCGTCCTGGCGGAAGATGGAGGGAGCTCCAAAGCCGCTGCCGAACGGCGATCACGATGTCTCGGCTTGGCGGGAGTTTGTGCGTCTGCGCGGGCTCAAAGGAGGCCGGGAGCCTGCGGGAGCGAATACCGAGAACCTCAAAGCAAGACGCCTCCTGGTGGACATCGAGGAGCGCGAGTTGCGGCTGGCGATCAAACGGGGTGATTACATTCACCGCGAGACGATTCGCAAAGCGGTTCTGGAAGGACTGGCCCGGCTGTTCGCCATCTTGCACAAGCGCCTCGAAGACGAGTTGCCCCCGCTCTCGTGCGGCAAGGATGCCGTCGGTATCCGCGAGGACAATGCCAAGGCGCTCGACGAAGCCCGGACCGAGGCTTTCGAGTTCTTTCAAAATTGGACGGAGGAATGAACGCCGACATCGCAGAAATGTTTGCCGAAGCCGTTCGCCCTCCGGACCGACGGCCACCTTGGCAGTGGTGCGAGGAGCACATCGCGGCGATCCCGTATTCGCCGGTTCCGGGCCGCTTCCGTTCCGATAACTCCCCGTGGGTCCGGGAGGTGATGGAGACCATCGTCGATCCCCGGATTAAGCTCGTTTCAATCATTGCGAGCGTCCAATCCTCGAAAACGACCGTCCCGGAACTGACGCTTTGCTACATCATCAAGAATCTTCCCGGTCCCTGTCTCTGGCTGGACCAGACAGATGAGGATGCCAAAGACCAGTCCGAGTCCCGCCTTCAGAAGCTCTTCGATGAGTGTGACCCTGTGAAGGATCTCTTCCCCCGGGATCGTCACAAGAAGCGCAACCACACGATTCATTTCGCCAACGGGATGACGCTTTGGATTCTCGGGGCGCACAACAAGACGAATCTGCAACGCCGCTCGATTCGTTGGCTGATCGGCGATGAAACCTGGCGATGGCCGACCGGACACATGGCCGAGGCGGAGGCCCGCGTCACCGCTTTCGGTTGGCTGGGCAAGTGCCTCTTCATGTCGCAGGGAGGAGAGGAAGGCGACGACACCCATCGCAAGTTCGAGACGACCGATCAACGCGAGTGGACCTTCGAGTGTCCGCACTGTGGCAAGCGGCAGCCGTTTCGGTGGGAGAACGTCGAATGGTCGAAGTCTGCCAAGGATGACAACGGTGAGTGGGATTTCACGGCGGTGCGCAACTCGACGATCCTCCGCTGCGAATCCTGCAACCACTACTTTGAGGATAATGACGCCAACCGCCGTTTGCTGAATGCGTCGGGGAAATTCGTGCGGATGAATCCGAATGCCTCGGTCGAGAACGTCGGGTTTCACTGGAACGCCCTTTGCGCAATGAGCTGGGGCAAACTCGCTGAAATCTACCTGCGGGCGAAGTCGGCGGCAAAACAAGGCGACACCACACTGCTTCAGCAGTTCTACCAGAAGCGGCTCGCTCTGCCCTGGCGCGAATACGCCGAGGATTATCGCATGGAGATCGCGACCAGCGGTTACCGGATGGGCGAATCATGGGAGGACGAAGCGGGCGTGAATCGCTTTGGGCAAGTCGTCGAGGCACCGTTCGATGAAGGCTCGATCCCTCTTCGCATTCTGACCGTCGATTGCCAGATGGACCATTTTTTTGCGGTTGTGCGGGCATGGACTGCGGGCGGCTCATCCCGTCTGATCTGGTGCGAGCGGCTGCTCACCTTCGATGATGTCGAGGCACTGCAGGAACGCTTCGAGATTCACGCAAACCTTGTCTTCGTGGACGCCGGACACGCGACCTACGATGTTTATCGGGAATGCGCCAAGCGAGGGTGGATCGCGCTCATCGGGGACCGCCGTCTCACCTTCGTTCACAAGGTCCGCAAGGGGACCTCCATCCAGCGGTTCTACTCGCCCCGGCGAAAGGTATCCCTCGGGACCGGCCGCTTCTGCTACGTTCACTACTGGTCGAATCTGAACATCAAGGATACCCTTGCCCGGCTTCGGAGAAATCAGGATCCGTCGCGTGGTGTTACCTGGGAGGTTCCCGACGACATCCCGGAGGAATACCTCGCGCAAATGGAGAGCGAGCAACGCATCAAGGAGAAGAATGTCTGGGTGTGGAAGCAGATCGGCAAGCGTCCGAACCACTACTTTGACTGTGAGTCGATGCAGGCCGCTGCCGCGACGATGCTCAAGATCATCGGCAGGGAGAGCGTTCCAGAGGGGGACTCCAATTGACACCCCTTCGCCTCCATGGCGCAGGCTCTTTTCACTACCGGCTTTACCCGTCCCGAGGTCGTCGCAATCCAGACCCGGGCCAAGACTCTCCTTCTGGAAGGAAAGACGGTCATGTCGTGGAGCGACTCGGGTGCGTCCGCTTCAAAACAATTCGTCCTGCCGATCAAAGAGGTTCTGGAGGAATGCAAATTCGCACTCGACCACCCGCACCTGCTTGACGATGCCCCGCAGCGCAAGCGGGCGAAGAGCACGGCACGGGCTGGCTTCACGGGCTATCTGGAAAAATGATCGAACTCGTTCGCAAACTTTTGGGCCTTGGCTCTTACGAGGCGGCGAACTTCTCGTCGAAGCGTTCTGCTGTGCCGTCGCCGCCACCGACAGATGGACGGAAGGAACTGACGCCCTCAACTCGTCGGGAGTTGGTCCGCCGAAGTCGCTATCTGGCCAAGAATTCCGGCTTCACCCGCGAAATGGTCGCAGACATGGCGATCTACTCGACGGGAGACGGCATCCGCCCGCAGGCCCAAAGTGACGACCCGGAATGGAATGAGGCAGCCGAAAGCTATTTCAAGCGGTGGGCGAATCGCCCTGAAATCACAAACCGCTTCTCCTTTGAAGAATGCCAGAGCCTGATTTGCCGGGGCGTGGACGTGGATGGCGAGTATTTCGTTTTGAAGGTTCGGGACCGCTTCGGGAGGGCCCGCATCCAACTCGTGGAGAGCCATCGTATCGGGACCACGGTTTCAGCGGGCGACTTTGTCGATGGCATTAGCTACGATGCCTACGGCGCCCCCGAGTCCTATCTGGTGGTCGAGGATGACCGCAGCGAACGCCCGGTCCCAGCGACTTCAGTGATGCACGTCTTCGAGCCTGAGCAAGCAAGCGCGGCGCGGGCACACCCTACGGGCCAGCACTCTATCAACCATATCCTCGACGAGATGGAACTGCTGGCCCTTGAGAAGCTGGCCGTAAAAGACAATTCGGATGTTTCCCGCGTGGTTAAAACCGAGTCCGGGACGCTGGAGGATGAGGGTGATTTCAAAGTTCTCCCTGACGGATCGCCCTCTGCCGAAAACACGGACATCGAAGAGCTTCGGCGAATCCTCGGGGGGAAGGTCGTAGGTCTGAAGCCTCATGAGTCAATGGAGAGCTTTCAGTCGAATCGCCCCAGTCCGGTGTTTACCGGATTTCTCGAACACTTGAAGCGGGATAGCAGCGCGGGGATTTTGCCCTACGAGTTTGTGCTCGATCCCAGCAAGGTCGGAGGTGCGGCGGTTCGCCTGATCGTAGCCAAGGCCGACCGGCGCTTTTCCTACCGCCAGCTAATCCTCGTGAAGCGGTTCCTTCGCCCGACCTGGGGATGGGTGATCGGAGATGCCATCGACCGAGGCGAACTTCCACCGGTGAAAAAGTGGAATCAGGTCGCCTGGGTGACTCCCCGGCGAATCACGGTGGATGCGGGTCGGGAAGCCCAGCAAAACAGGGCGGATGTCGAGGCAGGCCTCAAAACGCTGGAGGATCATTTTGCCGAACTTGGGATGGACTTCCGGGAGGAACTGGAAAAGCGGGCGCAAAACGCAAAGGCTATCCTCGACGCTGCCCGGAAATACGGCGTGCCGGTCGAGATGCTTTGGAAAAGCGGAGCACCACCGTCCAGTCCTCCGCCTGCAATCACTGAGGACGAAGAGGTTGACAGGAACCGACGGGAATAACCCATTCAGCAGGTAGGACAGGTGTCCGGCTGGGGCTCATAACCCCGGCTTTGCTGGTTCGAATCCGGCACCTGCTCCCAAGGGGGCGGTTGACAGTGAACCATGGCTCAAAGCCATGCCGTTTCACGAATCCCTTCTTCGCCAGGACCCGCTGCTCATCCAACCGGAAGTGCTGACCGCCTTCGTCGAACGTTGCGGCGGATTTTCCGAAACCCTGAAGGAACTCTTCGGAGAGCCCGATCAGCCCCGAATCGAAAACGGCATTGGAATCGTTCCGGTCAAGGGTGTCATCGGCAAAGGCCTTTACCCGGTCGAGAAGCTCCTTGGGGCTGCGGATGTCGATGACATCGGTCAAGCTCTCGAAACATTCAGCCGCGATCCGAATGTCCGGGCGATCTTCCTCGATGTCGATTCGCCCGGTGGAACCGTCACCGGGATTCCCGAGTTGGCGACAGGCGTTGCGGCTCTGGAGAAACCCTCGCTTGCCTTCACCTCCGGACTGGCTGCCAGCGCAGCCTATTGGATCGCCAGCCAAGCTGATACGCTTTTGACCACTCCGAGCGCTTCCGTCGGCAGCGTGGGCGTTTACATGCCCTTCCTCGATGCGAGCGTGGCCTTCGCCCAGCGCGGGCTCTTCGTCGAGGTGATCAAGGCGGGTCGATATAAGGGGATGGGACTGCCCGGGACTTCTTTGAGCGACGACGACCGCGTTTTGCTGCAGGACCGGGTCGATCAAATCCACGGCCTCTTCAAATCCGCCGTGCGAACCAAACGCACCTACGTCCGGGATGAATCAATGGAGGGCCAGGTGTTCTTCGGAAGTGAGGCCACCAAGCGGAATCTGGCCACGGCGACGGTTCGGAGCCGCGAGGAGGCCCTGCGGCAGTTGACACGGAATTTCTGAGCAAAGCCATGGGACAATCCATCGAACAGAAACTCCAGCAGGCCGAAGCCAGCCTCGCAGATCTTCAGCAGAAGCTGACCGCAAGCGAGGAAGCCACCACGGACCTGAAGACCCAAATTTCCGAGCGCGAGGCATCCATTGCCGAACGGGACGAGCGGATCAAAACGCTCGAAGCGAAAGCGTCTGAGGACGCCAAGGCGACCGAGGAGCTTCGCAAGCAGCTCACCGCCGCGAACGCCAGCACCGAGAGCCTGAAATCCCGGATCTCCCAATTGGAGAGCGAGGCCAAGAGCGCCGAAATCCGCGCTGCCGAGATCTGCGCCTCCGTCGGCGTCGACCCCATGAATGTGACGCCCGCCGTTTCCACTCCACCGCAGTCCGCCCGCGAGCGCTGGGCGCAAACCTTCAACAAGTAACCCGCACGAATTTCCCGCCATGCCCTACGGACAAGCCACTCTCCTCGACATCAAGAAGCTCGACGCCGGTATCGGTTTTGAGCTGATCGAAGAATCGATCCAATCCGCGCCTGAACTGCGCATGATCCCCGCCGAAACCATCGCCGGGACCGAGATCAAGCTGACAGTTCGCACCGACCTGCCGGAGGTCTCCTTCCGCAACTACAACGAGGGGACGCCCCGCTCGAAGTCGGCCTACGAGGATCGGGTCTTCCAGACAGCTATTCTCGACCATCAGGTGGCCATTGACCGGAAGCTGGTGGAGAACGCCCTTGAGCCGGTGAAGGTTCTGGAGAACCACATGGTCGGTGCGCTCGAAGCAGCCTTCCGCCACGTCGGTCGCCAGTTCTACTACGGCAGCGGCAATGACGACAAAGGCTTCCCCGGCCTCATCGCCCAGTTCATGGCGGATGCCAAGCACGAGGTTGATGTCGCAGGCGGTTCCAACAAGACCTCGGTCTGGTTCGTGCGGATTGCCCGCGAGAGCCTTCAGTTCCTCTTCGGCTCCGGCACCACGATCAACATGCAGGAGGACTGGAAGCTGGAGACGATTCTCGATGCCAAGAGCAATCCCTACCAAGCGTGGGTGAACTGGCTCACGGGCAACGTCGGTCTGCGGCTCGCCAACCGCCAAACCTGTGTCCGGATCAAGAGCATCGGCACCGCCGAGGGCAAAACCCTCAACGACACCCACATGTTCAGCGCCTATCAGAAGTTCGTCGATGCCTCCGGTCTGGAGCCGACCCACATTTTCATGACTGGACGCTCGCAGGAGCAGCTTCGCGCCTCCCGCACCGCCTTCCATCCCACCGGCCAACCGATTCCGATGGTCGATAACTTTCAGGGCATTCCGATTATTCGGACCGCCTCGATCTCCAACAACGAATAACCCGCACCAGTTTCAGCCATGCCTCTCCGCCAAATCAAAGACGCCCTCCTGATCGACCGAATCTCGCTTCCCGACGAGGATGCCGAAGTCCTTTCCGCCGACTTCGACCTCGGACAAGGGGAGAAGCTTGAGAAGGTCGAGCTTCACGTCGCGCTGCCCGAACTGAGTCTCGTTGAATTGCCCGATGCCAAATCACTGACGGTTCGGGTGCTTCACGGCGACGCTCCCGCGCCAACCGATGAGTTGGCTGTTATCGGAAGCGTGACGGCTGCCGCTCCGGATGCGACCGCAGCCCGCACCATCCGTTATCGTTACCCGCCGACCGTGGGTCGCTACGTTCGCGTGGCGATTGCCGGTGAGGCCGGAGTGGCTGCTTCGGACAAGGAAGCGGAGGCCAGTCTGATCTTCTGATCATTTGCCATGAACCCACTGATGCGAATTCTTTTCCTGAGCCCGGCTCTGGTCTTTGTCGGCTGCTCCACGGTTCCCGAATCCGTTCAGGAACTCCGGGCAGCCGAACGGGAGACTCAACTGACCCGCATGGCTCTGGCCGTCAATGCCCGCGAAAAGCCGGTGGCGTCCTTCATCTGGTCTCTGCCTCCAGGCACCGTTTTGGAGATACCGGAAGATGCGGGACCGATGGTCTTGTCCCATGAGGTTCGTGAAAGCGTCGCTGGAACGCTTGCCGCCGCTGAGGGGGGTGCGGGAAACGGCTACTCGCCGATCCCTGAAAACCCCGCCCTGACCGCTGCCAAAATTCTGGCTCCACTCGGACTGTCCTTTATCACCGGATACTGGAACGACCAGGCGCTCGGCAAGGTGGTCGGGCTCGGCTCGTCCGCGATCAGCGCGAATACCGATATTGCTTCTGCGGGTCTCGCCAAGGAACCGACGATTGTTCCCGCGCCGGAAGCCCCCGCAGTCCCCTGATTTTTCACCTGGATTCGCATCGGGTTCTCGCCAGCCCCGTCGGACACGTTTCGGCGGGGCTTTTGACATCCGGAAAAGGACAATGAGTTTCCTTTCCGAAATCGAGGGCGATCTGAACGAGATTTTCTACGACACGGGCAAGACCGTCGTCTGGAACGGAGGGATAGTTCCGGCCCTGGTGGACGAGGTAGAAACCGAAACCGAATTGGTCACGGGGGGCTTCTCAAAGGGCGTTGAAACCACGGTGAAACTGCGCCGCCGTGATGTCGGTCCGGACAAGCCCAAAGTCGGCCAAAGGGTTCAGTTCGGCGACGATTCTTTCCGTATCATTCAGGTCATCGACCGACCGCCACATCCCCTCATCACCCTGAAATTGGAAAGCCCGGAGAAATGAGCCTGAAGGTCGATGCCGAGGTTGATACCCGGGAGTTTGAACGGGCTCTGGTCCGCTACAAGGTGGAAAGCCGCAAGGGTTGGAAGGAGGTAATCCGCGAGCAAAGCCGCCTCTTACTCGTGCGCCTGCTTCGCCTGACACCGCCCAAGACACAAGCGCAGGGTCGCAAGGCGGTCGCCGCCGACATTCGCAAAGTCATGACAGATTTGGACGGTTACCGCTTCGAAAGTCCGGGAATTCAAAAAGCCTGGGATGAAAAGGACTGGGATGCGCTTGAGGTGATCTTCCGGCGTTCGCCCGAGTTCTCCCGCCTGCGTTTTTCCGAAGGCGCGGATGCAAGCGAACACCGCTCCGCCCGCACCCGGAGGGGCCGGGTTCCGAAGCGGCGCAAGACGACGGTCCTCGTCAAGAAGCCCTCCAAGCTCAAGCGCTACATCCGGGACACTCAGAAGCGAGTGGGCCTTACAAAAGCTGGCTGGATGGCCGGACTGAAGATCATTCAGGGGAAGATCCCCGGATGGGTATCGAAACACGGAAGCGGATACGGCAGCGCGAAAGATGCCAGCAGTGACCGGCGTGACCCGCACATTCAGGTCGTCAACACCACCCGCGGAATCGGAGAGATCGACCGGGAGGACCGGATTTTGACAACCGCCCTTCAGGGCCGTTCTCGGGATATGCTCAAGAGTCTGAAAAAGAAGCAGGAATTCGCCTCCCGGCGGAGCGGTTTTCGCCGATGAACATCAAAGCAAAAATCGAACGTGCCTTCGCCGAATATCTTCGCCGGGAAAGCGATCTCCAATCCCTGGCCGAGGTGGCCGTATTCGAAGGCAAGAGCGCGGAGGAACGTACCTTGCCCTGCGTGATCGTCTACGCCGAAAGCGCCGAGGCCCCGGATGAATTCCCCAGCGCATCGGGCATCTTCGAGGTGGACCTGAAGATTTTCGTGCTCACTCAGGCGGATGACGAGGCGGTCGAGGATCAGAACGAGCGGGTCCGCGCCGTTCTCGAAGCGCTTATGGACGGTGAGCGAGTGCCTACCTGGTTCAATGTTCCCGAGGCCGGCGAGGACGAACGCCCGGTCAAAGATTTGCATGTTTACGACGTGCAGGAGGAAGCCTTCACCGAAGGACGCGACGAACGGCATTTCGGGGATGTGATGGCTTTCCGGGTGATCTGTCAGGGCGTGGACGGGTGATCGGGTTGACATGCCTCCGTGGGCATGGCCGCCATCACCAAGGGACAAACCTGCCTGTTCGGAATCGGAGAAACTTCGACGCTGGGCTACGTCCAGTCAGTTTCGGTGAAGCACTCCTTCGCCAACGAGGACGAAGTGGTGGACGAGGAAGGCAACGTGGTCACCCGTCATTACGACGACCGCCGAAAGGAGATCACCATGGAGGTGATTCCCAAGTCCGGAGCGGCCCCTGAGACCGGCGGTAACCTGACCTTCGACGGGATCACCTACATCATCGAGAGCGTCGATGATAAGCGCGAGGCCAAGGGTTTCGTCAAATACACCGTCACCGGCCGCAACTACGAGAAGATCGCCTAAGGATGTGGATGAACGATTTCTACAGGCCTGGTATCCCGCTCGGGTTCGTGTCGCCGGGAGGAAGCTGAGACCCTTCTCCCTGGCCCACTGGCTTCGCCTGGCGGCCATCGATTCACCCTTTCTTTCCGAGAAAAAGGAGGTCGCCGTAGCGGATCTCGTGCTGGCGGCCAGAATCTGTTCGGGCAATCCGTTTCAGGGCGATCCGCAGCGTCCCTCCATCCGGGACCGCATTGTGGCCGGAGTTGCGACACGGAATCCGATCTATTTCCGTAGGGAGGCCGCACGCTTTGTCGCCTACCTCGACCAAGGCTGCCAAGGACCGAAATACTGGGAGGACAAGGAAAACACCGTCCACCGGGAAAAGGTACCGTGGATCTTGTCGGTCGCGACGAACCTGTTGAGGGGAACATCTCTGTCCGAAACCGCCGTCTGGTCGATGCCGGTTGGCCGGGCACTATGGTATAACGCCACGCTCGCGCTGCAGGAAGGGGCGAAACTCGACATCCTTTCCACGGAGGACGAGCGGCTGCTTGACGAACTGGCAAAGGAGGGCTGGAAGCCATGAGCCGCCTCGACGTCATCATCGGAGTCAAGAACGCCGCTTTCAGGACGGGTATCGAGCAGGCCCGTAGTTCGGCGCGGAACTTCGCCAATCAGCTCAAGGGAATGTTCTCCGGGCTTGGTGGAATCATCGGGGCCGGAAGCTTTGCGATCATGGCAAAGGGAGCCATTGACGCGGGTAGCCGGATCAGCGATCTTTCGACGCAACTTCGTATTGGCATCGAAGAACTGCAGGCCCTTCAGTTCGCCGCCCGTCAAGCGGGAGTCTCGTCAAGCATGCTGGAGCGGGCTTTGGTGAATCTTCAGCAGCGCTCAGTCGAGGCAGCCGCTGGCAATCGTTCCTATGCCGAGGCCTTTGAGCGCCTCGGAATCGACGTTCAGAAGTTCATCGCGCTCCCGCAGGAACAAAAGATGGAGCAGATCGCCCGCGCCCAGGCCAAGGCGGCTGACTCGAATCAGGCCTATGCAGACGTCGCGACAATCCTAGGCCAGCGGGCCGGACCCGCCTTGCAGGAAGTCCTTGGGCGTTTGGCTGACGAAGGCTTCCCGCGTGTGGCTGAACAGGCAGTGGAAGCCGGGCAAGTCATGTCGAGCGAAACGGCCATCGCCCTCGACAAGGCGGCAGACGAGATCGAGATGTTCAAAAACCGAATTACGGTCGCCATTGGCAACATCCTGGTGGATTTCCGCTCGGAGGAAGGCCTTCTCAAGCTGCTCTTCAATCTGCTCTCGGTCGCCGGCAAGTTCGGAGGTGCGCTGCTCGATGCGATCATCGCGGCCGCGCAGTTTGCGTGGGCGGCGATCCGGACCCCCTTCGAGTATGCTGTCAGCGTGCTCGGTAGCGGGCTGGCAGCGATTGTCCAAAGGCTGAAGGTCGGATTGCTGGAAATGCTCAATCAGTGGATCGAGCGCATCAACCGGATCCCCGGAATCGAAATTGAAATGCGCAACGTCGCGGAGGCCCGACGGGTCTTGCGCGAGATCAACGCCGAGGCCGCACGCGCCCGCGAAACAAAGCTCTCCGACATCTTCGACCGCAATCTTGCGGGGACCTCGATGACCAACCTCTCCGGGCAGTTTGAGGGCTACTGGAAGGAACTGGCTGCCGAAATGGAAGAGGCCCAGGCAATCAAGCAGTCTGAGGAGACCGGCACTACCGCACCAAAAACTCCCCAGCGTGAGATGGCTGAACAAGCCGATGCCGTGGGCAATGCCGATGCGGTCCTTCGAGAAATCGAGCGGGCTCGCGAACGGGAGGCTCGGGTGGACGAGCGCAATCTGTTGGCGGGAATGACCAAGGATGAGCAGGAGTCGTTTTACCGCGACAAGCAGCAGCGGCTCTTCGCCGAAGCGGAACGCGCCATGGCGGAAGGCGACGAATTGACCGCCATCCAGAAGCGCACCGAGGCCAAGGAACTGGAGGCCAAGCTACGCGGACAGACCGACGAAACGGATGTCCCCGCCGTTGCTGGACCAACCCTCACGGTTGACTCGCTGCAACGCATTGGAGGGGGCGGAGGACTGGGCGGCGTCTCGGACCCGGCACAACGGGAGCGGGAACGCCAGACCCTGCTCTTGGAACGAATCGCCTCCGCCGTGGAGAATCCGAACGAATCAACCAACCGCACCGCCACTCTCGCACCATGAGCCGAATCCGCAAAGGCAACCCGTTGTCGGGATTGATCATTCAGCCTGGACGCCAATTGACCTTTCGGCAGGACGGAAGCGTGGTCGGCCAGGTGAAGTTCCGCACATCCTCGGCTGGCGCGGAGAATCGGATTCCTGCCACAGGCAGTCCGCACCCGGATTTTAGTCGGGCACAGTGCTACAACGCCGTTCTCCTCAAGTCGGACAATGAAATCGCGGAAATCACCTGTGACTACCTCGGCATCACCCGGGACCCGACGACACCGGTGATCGAGTTTGTCGGGAACACCGGGGAGGAGCCGATTGAAACTCATCTCGATTTCGTCTCGAAGATCGGAGGCACGCCTGATGCCCCGCTCAACGAAGCGGCGTTTGACGAAGAAACAGGCGAATTCATTGGCTTTCCTGTTGATGCGCCGGAAGACCTGGGCGGAGTTCGTGGATTTCTTTCACCGACGAGCACAGTTCGCGTGACTTTCTTCACCGCCAACGACCGCTGGGGTCTTTACGAGCTGGGAGAAATTGCCTCGCCTCCGGGAAACGTCCCGAAGCCTCCCGGCTCCCGCAACTGGCTGAAAACCAACTGGAGTCGCCGGGATTTCGGCAATATTTACCAGATCACCGAAGAATATACCGCCAGTGGCCGCCGTGGCTGGAACCGCCTGATCTATTCGACATGAGCAGTGCCAACGGATACCACTCGGGCGCAACGCCCTTCGAGTCCGGTCACCCGGTCTCCGCACGACAGTTGGAACTGATGCGACAGGCGGACCAGCGTTGCCTGCCTCAGCCCGGCCTCGGCACCCGAATCCGGCAAACACCTTCGGGGACGATCATTACTTCAACCGCCCGCTCCAGACGAGGGAGCACCGCTCGAAGGCTTGGGCCCTTTGCGCCGTATTCGATTCCCTACACGGGAAGTGGCAAGGCTCCGGACGACTGGGGCCTGCGCTTCCGAATGATTCCCGGTGTGGTCTCGTCCACTTTTCCTTCCAATTTCACGGATGTCTTTACCGCTCCCTCTGACGTGGAGATGCATTTCTGCTATCTGGAGACGTCCATAGATCAGCTCGGGAGGGTCGCGGGTGCAATGATCCGATTCGGTGCTAATCCTCCGGTCAACGAAGAACCTGATCTCGACGGAATGCTGCCGCCGCAAATCAACACTGCGCTCTGGGCGATGGATACAAACGACAAGAAAATCCTCCGAGTGTATTCGATGGTGGAATCGAACCTTCGGGTGCGGGTCGAGGCCTCATTTCCTGCCTGCGAGAAGCTTCTCAGAACCGTTTCCGTCATTGCCGACTAACCGAAATGGAATACCGCCGGGGCAACGCACCTTCATTTCTTGAGACGGGTAGCTCGATCTACTCGAATGTCGGTGTGCGCTCCCGAATCAAGGTGGAGCAGCGAGGGAGGCATTGCTCCGGCGGGTGTTGTTCCGGCTTGCCTGCCAAGGTGGTTCGTCAGGTGATCCGGGCGGAAGGACTACGTCGGGGATTTACGGCTTTCGAGGGCGAGGAGAACCTGGTTCGGCCTGTTTACAGAAAAAAGGTCAGCTCTTTAAACTCTTCTTCATCCTCTTCATGGGAGCAGTCAGCTCCTTGCACCGGTGGAGGCAGCGAATCCCAGAACCTACAGTATGATCTTACCTGTGAATTGGTCGATGATCGGTTCAGCACCATCGCAAGCACTGCCGCAAGTGGCGGCGGCTCACGCACCCGCCAGTCAAATTCCTCTTGCCCCTGTGACAACGGCAACACCTCTCGTTCTTCCAGTAGCTACGAAAGTAGCACAACAGCGACTCATCGAGCTTTCCCGGACGGCTACAACGCCTGCTCCCGCAAAAGCGTTAAGATGGAGACGAATTGGTCTTCTTCCAGTTCGTCGACAAACTGTGATGGAGAAACCTCCGAAAGCGACGATTCAGGGTCTGGAACATCCTACGGTATCGATCCTTGGGGTGGATGGGAAGTGACAGGACCGACCACCCGCCGAATCGGGGGCGGTAATAGCGTTCAGGAGGAAACTCTGAGTGAAGAATTTACCGATGAGGAGCTTGAGGGCTACCTCTCATCCGACCTT
>Ga0100385_1000899_pt1 | contig 32622 bp, 29 predicted proteins | sample CryGeymeta201509_FD_81543 | JGI IMG/M metagenome (GOLD analysis project Ga0100385, IMG submission 81543) | Groundwater microbial communities from Crystal Geyser aquifers in Utah, USA - Crystal Geyser metaG 2015-09 | ecosystem: Environmental > Aquatic > Deep subsurface > Groundwater | place: USA... | reverse complement strand
GGCCTGCTGCCCGCGGGCACCCGGAGCGTCGCACTCCGCCTGACCATGACGCGCACGGACGGGATCTACAACGACGGTTACGCAGATAACCTGTCGTTCTCCGTGACCGCGGTGCCCGAACCGGGACAGTGGCTGCTGACGGTTTCGGGCCTGGCCCTGCTCGCGGTCAGGCTGCGCCGCGGGCTCGCGTAGGCCCGGCCGGTCTCAACCGGGCAGCGGCTGCACCAGGTCCTCACCGTCGTTCGCGGCGTCGTTCACGCGGCGGCCGACGCGCCAGCATCTCATGCGCGCAGCATCGAAGGGTGCCAGCAGGGGCGCGAGTTCGCGCTCGCCCTGTGCATCAGCCGAGAGCCAGAGCGCCTGCGCTTCGGGCGGCACGATGACGGGCATGCGGTCATGCACCGGCGCCATCAGCTCGTTCGCGCCCGTGGTGAGGATCGCGCAGGTTCGCAGCACTCCGCCCTCGCCGCCGCGCTCCGCCCGGACCTCCCAGAGCCCACCCAGCGCGAACGGCTCCGCGCGGGCGAGCCGGAAGTAGTACGGCAGCTTCGTCCCGCCCTCACGCTTCCATTCGTAGAAGCCGTCGACCGGGATCAGGCAGCGCCGGCGGCGGATCGCCTCGCGGAACATCGGCTTGGCGAAGGCGGTGTCGGCGCGTGCGTTGATCGGCTTCACCCCGTCGGGATCGCGCGCCCAGCGCGGCACGAAGCCCCAGGCGAGCCCGGACGCCGTGCGAGCGTCGCCGGGCCCGAGGATCGCAAGGATCGTTCGCCCCGGCGCGATGTTCCAGCCCGCCCTCACCTCGCCGGCATCCGGCGCAAGCCTCGCGCGGAACAGCCGCGCGATTTCCGCGGCGGGGGTGTGGAGGTCGATTCGGCCGCACATCGTCGGGTTCCCGGTTTCGGGTTTCGGGTTTCGGGTTTCGAGTTGCGGGTTTCGCGCCGTGGTCGCACGGCTGCAACTTGAAACCTGAAACCTGGAACTTGAAACCGTCAGTTGGAGTTTCGCTGTCGCCTCGCCTCGAACAGGCAGATGCCGGCCGCCACCGAGACGTTGAGGCTCTCCACCGTGCCGTGCATCGGGATGCGCACCAGTTCGTCGCAGGTCTGCGCGCTCAGGCGGCGCAGGCCGCTGCCCTCGGCGCCGAGCACCCAGGCGAGCGGGCCGCGCAGGTCGGCCGCGTAGAGGTCGCGCGCCGCGCCGGCCTCCGCGCCCAGCGTCCACACCCCGCGCTCCTTCAGCTCGCGCAGCGTGCGCGCGAGGTTGGTGACGGTGACATAGGGGACGGCGTCGGCGGCTCCGGATGCGACCCTGATGACCGTGGCATTGAGTCCGACCGCCCGGTCGCGCGGCGCGATCACCGCGTGCGCGCCGGCCGCGTCGGCGACCCGCAGGCAGGCGCCCAGGTTGTGCGGATCCTGGACGCCGTCGAGCACGAGCAGCAGCGCCGGTTCCGCGAGCGTGTCCAGCACTTCCCCGATCCCGACCGGACGAAAGTCCGCGTCGATGCGCGCGACCACGCCCTGATGGCGGAGGTGTCCCACCATCGCATCCAGCCGGGCCGCCTCGACGGTGACGACCCTGAGCCCGGCGAGCTGCGCCGCACGCGCGAGATCGCGCACCCTGGCATCCTGGCGGTTCCCAGCGAGGTAGAGTTCGCGCACCGATTCGGGCTGGCGCCGCACCCGCGCACCCACCGCATGGAAGCCGTGGATGAAGCGCGTCTCGCTCACCGCCGCGACGCTCGACGCCTTTCCCGGGCAGGCCCCCGCCCGCCCTCGTCGCCGGCCAGCCGGAAGTCGATCCTCTTCGTCTCGAGGTCGGCGCGCACGAGCTGCACCCGCACCCGGTCGGCGAGCCGGAAGCGGGCTCCGGTGCGTTCTCCGGCGAGCTGGCGCCGCGCTTCGTCGTAGTGGAAATAGTCGGCGCCCAGATCCGAGATGTGCACCAGCCCCTCGACATAGATGCCGTCGAGCGCGACGAAGATGCCGAACGGTGCCACGCCCGAAACGCTGCCGGTGAAGACCTCCCCGATCCGGTCCTGCATGAAGTAGCACTTGAGCCAGGACTCGACCTCGCGCGTGGCCTCGTCGGCGCGCCTCTCGGTCATCGAGCAGTGCTGGCCGATCTCCTCCCAGTGGCCCGGATCCTCGCGCCCGCCGCCGAGCACCGCCTTGATCGCGCGATGGATCAGCAGATCCGGGTAGCGCCGGATCGGCGAGGTGAAATGGGTGTAGGACTCGTAGGCGAGGCCGAAATGGCCGACGTTCTCCGGGCTGTAGACGGCCTGCCGGAGCGAACGCAACATCACCGTCTGCAGGAGCTGTTTGTCCGGCCGGCCGGCGAGCTTTTCGAGCAGCCGCGCGTAGTCGCTCGCATGCGGTTCGTCTCCGCCCGAAAGATCGAGACCGAACTCCTTGAGGAACTCGCGCAGGCTGGCGAGCTTCTCGGCGGTCGGCCCCTCGTGGATGCGGTACAGGGCCGGATGGCGGTGGCGCGTGAGCAGTTCGGACGCGCACACGTTGGCCGCCAGCATGCACTCCTCGACGATGCGGTGTGCATCGTTGCGCTCATGGGGAAGGATGCGCGCGATCTTGCCCTGAGGGTCGAACTCCATCACCGTCTCGACGGTCTCGAAGTCGATGGCGCCGCGCCTGGCACGGGCCTGCGCGAGGGCGCGATAGACCCGGTCGAGCTCCGCCAGCGGGCCGGCGAGCGGTGCGAGGCGGCGGCGCGCCCCGGCGTCCTTCCCGTAGAGGGCGGCGGCGACCTCGGTGTAGGTCAGGCGCGCCAGCGACCTGATGACAGCAGGATAGAAGCGGTAGGACTGGATGGCCCCGGCCGCACCGATCGCCATGTCGCAGACCATGGCCAGGCGATCGACCTGCGGATTGAGCGAGCACAGTCCGTTGGACAGCTTCTCCGGCAGCATCGGGATGACCCGGCGCGGGAAATACACCGAGTTGCCGCGCGCGCGGGCCTCCCCGTCCAGCGCGCCGCCGGCGCGCACGTAATGGCTCACGTCAGCAATCGCGACGACGAGCCGGAAGCCCCGCCCCTCGCGCTCGCACCAGAGCGCATCGTCGAAATCACGGGCGTCCTCCCCGTCGATGGTCACCAGCGCAGCCGCGCGCAGATCCTCGCGCCCGCGCAGGTCGGAGGGCCGCACCGCATCCGGCAGCGCGCCCGCCTGGCGCAGTGCCGCGGGCGAGAACTCGAACGGCAGATCGAACTTGCGCAGCGCGATCTCGATCTCCATGCCGGGGTCGAGATAATCGCCGAGCGTCTCGACGATGCGCCCGATCGGCTGCGCGATCCGGGTCGGCTGCTCCACGATCTCGACCATCACGACCTGGCCGGCCCTGGGCTTGCGCCGCGCGCCCGGCGCAATCAGGATGTCCTGACTGATGCGGCGGTCTTCGGGGGCGACGATCAGCACGCCGCGCTCCTCGATCACCCGGCCGACGAGACGCGCGTTGACCCGCTCCAGCACCTCGACGATCCTGGCCTCGGGCCGGCCACGCCGGTCGACGCCCGCGCATCGCGCGAGCACCCGGTCCCCGTGCAGCACCTTCTGCATCTCGTGCGGGCCGAGGAAGTAATCGGTGCCGCCCGCGTCGGGGACCAGGAATCCGTAGCCGTCCGGATGCCCCTGCACGCGCCCGCGCACGAGATCCGCCTTGTCCGGGATGATGAAGTCTTCGCGCCGGTTCTGCAGGAGCTGACCGTCGCGCAGCATCGCGCCCAGCCTGCGGCGGAACGCCTCGAACTCGAACGGCTCGATCTCCAGCAGCCCGGCGACCCGCTCGAAGGAGGCGGGCACGCCCTGCTCGGCGAGAAGCTGGAGGATGAACGCGCGCGAGGGTAGCGGCCGCTCGTACTTGCGCGCTTCCTCGGCAAGCTGCGGGTCACTGCGGCGCAGCTTGCCGAGCGTGCCTGGCTTCTTCATTGATCTGTCCAGCCCCATCGGCTAGAATCGCGGCCGCCCGCCCAGGTGGCGAAATTGGTAGACGCGCCAGGTTCAGGTCCTGGTGGTGGCAACACTGTGGAGGTTCGAGTCCTCTCCTGGGCACCATGCGGGCACGCGCCGCATCGCGGGCGCGCCCTCATCCGAACGGGTGCTGCGTGACGATGGTCTCGTCGCGCTCCGCACCGGTCGAGATCATCGCCAGCGGCACCCCGCACACCTCCTCCATGCGCGCGAGATAGGCGCGCGCATTGGCCGGCAGGGCATCCAGCGAGCGGGCGCCCACGCTGCTCTGCTTCCAGCCGGGAAGCGTCTCGTAGATGGGCTCGCAGCGGGTGAGGTCGTCCGCGCCCACCGGCAGGATGTCCGAGACGCCGCCGTCGAGCCGGTAGCCGGTGCACAACTTGAGTTCCTCCACGCCGTCCAGCACGTCGAGCTTGGTCACGCACAGGCCCGAGACGCCGTTGATCTGGATCGAACGCTTGAGCGCGGCGGCGTCGAACCAGCCGCAGCGCCGCGGCCGCCCGGTGGTGGAGCCGAATTCGTTGCCGCGCTGAGCCAGGTGCCGACCCATGTCGTCGAACAGCTCGGTCGGGAACGGGCCGCTGCCCACGCGGGTGGCGTAGGCCTTGGTGATCCCGAGCACGTAGTGCAGCATGTTGGGGCCGACCCCCGAGCCCGCGGCCGCGGCGCCGGCGACGCAGTTGCTCGAGGTGACGTAGGGGTAGGTGCCATGGTCGATGTCGAGCAGCGTCCCCTGCGCGCCCTCGAACAGCAGGTTGGCTCCGTTGCGGTTCGCCTCGTAGAGCGCGCGCGGGACGTCGGCGACGAGCCCCTCCAGCCGCGGCGCAGCCGCGAGCGCCTCGTCCAGGGTCTTCTGGAAATCGACCGGCTGCGCGCGGTAGTAATTCGTCAGGACGAAGTTGTGGTAATCGAGCAGCTCGGCGAGCAGCTCGGCGAAGCGCTTGGGCCGCAGCAGGTCCTGGAGCCGGAGCGCGCGCCGCGCGGCCTTGTCCTCGTAGGCCGGACCGATGCCGCGGCCGGTGGTGCCGAGCTTGTGCGCGCCCTTGGCCGCCTCGCGCGCGTTGTCCAGCGCCTGGTGGTACGGCAGGATCAGCGGACAGGCTTCCGACACCTTGAGACGAGCGCGCACATCCACACCTGCCGCCTCGAGCGCGGCGATCTCCTCGACCAGCGCCTGCGGCGAGACCACCACGCCGTTGCCGATGTAGCAGGCCACTTCGCGGTGCAGGATGCCGGACGGGATCAGGTGCAACACCGTCTTGCGGCCGCCGATGACCAGGGTGTGGCCGGCGTTGTGGCCGCCCTGAAAACGGACCACGCCCTGCGCCGACTCGGTCAGCCAGTCGACGATCTTCCCCTTGCCTTCGTCGCCCCACTGGGCGCCCACCACCACCACGTTCTTCGCGTTCTTCGCCATTTCCCCTCATTCTCCTTCGCGCATCGGTACCGCCTGCCAGCGCCCGTCCTCCCGGACCAGCCGGCGCGTGCATCCGGCTTCGCTCCAGGTGCCTTCGTGGCCGGGCAGCTCCACGACGACGATCTCGCCCGCCGCCCGCAATTCCTCGATCGCCTCGTTCAGGCCGGGCCCGGCGCCGCACGGAGCGAGGATGATTGCGGCGGGTGCGGGCGGCGCGCCGATGCGGGCGATCTCGCGCAGATCCATCGAGAAGCCCGTTGCCGGGCGGCCGCGGCCGAACTGGCGGCCCACGCCGTCGTAGCGGCCTCCCAGCGCGATCGCGCCGGGATGTCCGTCGCCATAGGCGGCGAACATGACACCGTTGTGATAATGGTAGCCGCGCAGGTCGGCCAGGTCGAAGCCGAGCGGAAGATCGGCAGAATCGCCGGCGAGCCGGCGCAGATCGTCGAGTCCGCGTTCGATCTCCGCGTCGCGGGGCAGCAGCCGGGCGGCGCGAGTTAGGACTTCGATCCCGCCGTAGAGTTCGGGCAGCGCGAGCAGGCCGGAGCGGGCCGGCTCGGGCACGCCCGCGGACAGCGCGGAGAGTTCCGGCAGATCCTTGGCCTGGAGCGCCTCGAAGAGCGCCTGCTCCGTCTCCCCGTCGAGCGCTCCGAGCCGCGCGAGCGCGCGGAACACGCCGACATGACCCAGATCGATGCGCGAGGCCCAGACCCCAATGATCGCGAGCGAACGCGCAGCCAGCCGCAGGATTTCCGCGTCGGCCTCGATCCCGGCATGGCCGTAGAGCTCCGCACCGATCTGCAGCGGCTCGCGGGTCGCGGTCAGGCTGCCGGGCAGGGTATGGAGCACGCTCCCGCAATAGCACAGCCGCGCCACGCCTTCGCGATTGAGCAGGTGCGCGTCGATGCGCGCGACCTGCGGGGTGATGTCGGCGCGCAGCCCCATCGTGCGCCCCGAGATCTGGTCGACGAGCTTGAAGGTGCGCAGGTCGAGATCGCGCCCCGCCCCGGTGAGCAGGCTCTCGAGATACTCCAGCAGCGGCGGGATGACGTACTGATAACCGGCGCAGCCCATGGCATCGAGGACGCGGCGGCGCGACTGCTCGATGCCCCGTGCCTCGGCGGGCAGCACGTCCTCGATGGATTCCGGAAGCAGCCAGCGGCGCACGGGATCAGCGCAACAGCAGCAGGAACACCAGCCCGAGCACGATGGAGGACAGGCCGATGAAGCGGATCTGCCCGTCCGTAAGCTCGGTGACCTTCCGGAAAGCCTCGCGCCAGGTTCCAGGAGCCACGAAAGGCAGCAGGCCCTCGAGGATCAGCATCAGCGCGAAGGCCGTCAGCAGCGTGCGGCCCATTCCCGCACCGGTCCGGCCGGAACCCGGAGGGAACGCGCCGCATGGGCACAGCCGCTTCCCGCGATGGACGGGCCCCGAACCACCGCTACCTCTTCGGCTTGGCGGCGGTGGCCACGCCGCTTCTCAGGTACTTGAAGAAGTCCGAACTGGGCTCGAGCACCATCATGTCGCTCTTGTTGCGGAAGCTCTGCCGGTAGGCCTCGAGGCTGCGGTAGAAGGAATAGAACTCGGGGTTGCGGCCGAACGCATGCGCATAGATGGCCGTGGCCTTCGCGTCTCCCTCGCCCTTGAGCTTCTGGGCGTCGCGGTAGGCCTCGGCGATGATGATCTCGCGCTGCCGGTCGGCATCCGCGCGGATGCGCTCGGCCTCGGCGGCACCCTGGGAGCGCAGTTCGTTGGCCACCCGCTTGCGCTCGGCCTCCATGCGCCGATAGACCGATTCGCTCACCTCGGTGGGCAGATCCACGCGCTTGAGCCGCACGTCGATGATCTGCACCCCGATCTTGCGGGTGTCTGCATCGGCCTTGCTGCGCATCTGCTCCATGATGTCCTCGCGTTGCCCCGACACCACTTCGTGCACGGTGCGCTTGCCGAACTCCTCGCGCAGGCCCGCATTGACGGTCTGGGCGATCCGGATCTGGGCGCGCGTCTCGTCACCGGAAACCGAGATGTAGTACAGGCGTGGATCGATGATCCGCCACTTGACGAAGGCATCGACCAGCACGTTCTTCTTTTCCGAGGTGATGAAGCGCTCGGGCTCGGGCGACTCGAACGTCATGATGCGGCGCTCGAAGAAACGCACGTTCTGGATCAGCGGCCATTTGAACCGAAGCCCCGGCTCCTTGACCACGTCCTTGATCTCGCCGAGCTGGAGGACGATCGCAAACTGACGCTGATCGACGGTAAACATCGCCATCGAGGTGATGACGAGCGCGGCGAGCGCGATGCCGGCCGCAAACGGTGCCCGCCCGCGCATCAGCGCTCTCCCCTCTCGCGGGTGCGCAGCGATTCGCGCGAGCGGAAATCGGCGCCCTGAGCGTCCGTGCGTCCGGTTTCACCCGCCGTATTCGGCCGCAGTGTCCCGCCGGTCTCCGGCAGCGCGCTGGCGGCCGGGGCCTGCGCGGCCGCGCCCGCGCCCGCCGCCTGTATGAGTTTGTCGAGCGGCAGGTAGAGCAGATTGCCGCTGCCGCGCGAGTCGATCATCACCTTGCTCACGTTCGACATCACCTGCTGCATGGTGTCGAGGTACATGCGCGAGCGCGTGACCTCGGGCGCCTTGTCGTATTCGGTCAGCACCTGGGCGAAGCGGTTCGCATCGCCCTCGGCCTGGGCGATCACGCGCTGGCGGTAGCCGCGGGACTCTTCGGTCAGGCGCGCCGCGGTGCCGCGCGCGCGCGGAATCACGTCGTTGGCATAGGCCTGGCCTTCGTTCTTCTGCCGCTCGCGATCCTGGCCCGCCTTGACGGCGTCATCGAAGGCGGCCTGGACCTGTTCCGGCGGCTGTGCGTTCTGCATCGTGACCTTGCTGATCTGGATGCCGGTGCCGTAGCGGTCGAGGATCTCCTGCATCAGCTTCGCGGCGTTGGCCGCGATCTGTTCGCGCCCTTCGTAGAGGACATAGTCCATCTTGCTCTTGCCCACGATCTCGCGGATCGCGGTCTCCGCGACCTGGATCACGGAATCCTCCGGGTTGCGGTTGTTGAACAGGAAAGGCTCCGGATCCCTGAGGATGTACTGGACCGCGAACTGGATGTTGATGATGTTCTCGTCGTCCGTGAGCATCAGCGCTTCCTTGAGCACGATGTTCTTCGCCGTGCCGCGGTAGCCGACCTCGACCGTGCGCACGCCGGTCAGATTCACCAGCTCGTGGCTCTGGAACGGATAGGGCAGGCGCCAGCGCAGCCCCGGCATGGTGGTTTCCTTGTAGCTCCCGAACTGGAGCACCACGCCGCGCTGGCTCGCATCGACGATGTAGAAGCCGCTCGCCAGCCACACCACCACGACGAGCATCACCAGTATGCCGATGCCGCCGCCGAACTGGCGCGGGCTGAGCGGCATCTTCGGCGGCCCGCCGCCCTCGCCCCCGCCACCCTTGCGCGTGAACAGGCCCGAGAGGCGCCGGTTGATGTCGCGCCACAGCTCCTCGAGGTCGGGCGGCCCCTGCTTTCCGCCACCCGAGCCGCGTCCCCACTGGGGATCGTTCAGCGACATCCGGATGCGGCCGAGGGTTGTGGTCAGGAAGCTCATGTGATCGAGGGCGGGCAGGATGTGGGTCCGCTGCGGTCGAATCCGGGAGACTGCGCGCGTTGCCTGACGAATTCCGCGAGCGCCTCGCGCAACGATCCCACTCCGGCTCCGGTCCTGGCACTCAGGCGAACGCGCGTGAGTTTACCATAGCCGTCACGCTCGACGCCGGGCGCGGCAGCGAGCACGTCGATCTTGTTCCACACCAGCATCCGCGGAACCTCCGCGGCGCCGACCTGCTCCAGCACGCGGTCGACGGCGGCGATCTGCGCCTCCCGGTCCGGATGGCTCGCATCGACCACATGCAGCAACAGATCCGCCGCCGCGGTCTCTTCCAGCGTGGCGTGGAAGGCGGCGACCAGGCTGTGCGGCAGCTCGCGGATGAAACCGACGGTGTCGGACAGCACGATGCTTCCGGCATCGTTCAGGAAGACCCGGCGCGAGGTCGTGTCCAGGGTCGCGAACAGCTTGTCGGCAGCAACCGCACCGGCATGGGTGAGGGCGTTGAACAGGGTCGACTTGCCGGCGTTCGTATAGCCCACCAGCGAGATGGCGGGCAGTTCGCGCCGCGTGCGCGCGCGGCGCATCACCGCCCGCCGGCGCTCGATCCCGCCCAGCCTCTCCTTGAGCAGCTTCACCCGCCTGCCGAGCAGGCGGCGGTCGGTTTCGAGCTGGGTCTCGCCCGGCCCGCGCAGGCCGATCCCGCCGCGCTGGCGTTCGAGGTGGGTCCAGCCGCGTACCAGCCGCGTGGCCAGATGCTCGAGCTGCGCGAGCTCCACCTGGAGCTTGCCTTCGTGGGAGCGCGCGCGCTGGGCGAAGATGTCCAGGATGAGGCTGCTGCGGTCGACCACGCGGGCCGCGAGTGCCCGTTCCAGGTTGCGGCTCTGTCCGCCCGAGAGTTCGTGATTGAAGAGGACCAGGCCGGCGCCCGCGGATTCGAGCATCGCGCGGATTTCCTCCACCTTGCCCTTGCCGGCATAGGTCACCGGATCGGGCGCCTCGCGCCGCCCCTGCACCCGTCCCGCCACGCGCACGCCCGCACTGGAGGCGAGCAGCTCGAACTCTGCGAGGCGTTCGGCAACATCGGCCTCGCCGAAGTCGAGCTGGACCAGGATCGCACGCGTGTCGTTCCCGACCGCTTCGGGCACCGCGGCCCGCAGCGGGGCCTCAAGCATGCGCGTGCGATGAAGAACGCCCGGCGTGGGCAGCGTGCCGCATCAGTCTCCGGCCGGCTCCTTCTCGGCCTGCTCGTGCTGGATGTTGACGGGGCGCGCGGGCACGACGGTCGAGATGGCATGCTTGTAGACCATCTGCGTCACCGAATTCTTGAGCAGGACGACATACTGGTCGAACGAGTCGATCTGCCCCTGGAGCTTGATGCCATTGACCAGGTAGATCGAGACCGGGATGTGCTCCCGGCGCAGCGCGTTCAGGAATGGGTCTTGTAGCAACTGCCCTTTACCGCTCATGGGAGCCTCTCTTCATCGTGGTATCGAGGGGCCGGAGGCATCGGTACGGATGTCGCAAACCGCTTCCGGCGAAGCCGATTCTAGCAGCCTTTCTTCGCGACGTACGGATTGCGCCCGGTGCGCAATTCGACGCGCAGCGGCGTGCCCCGGAGCTTGAACGCATCCATGAAGAAACCCGTCAGGTAGCGCCGGTAGGTTTCGGGCACCCGATCCAGCGCATTGCCGTGAATCACGACGATGGGCGGATTGACCCCGCCCTGGTGGGCGTAACGCAGCTTCGGGCGCGACAGGCCGGAGCGCGGCGGCGCCTGCTTCGAGACCGCCTGCTGGAGCATGCGGGTGAGTTTCGGGGTGGGCATGCGGATCATGGCCGACACATAGGCGGAATCGACCGCGCGCATCAGCGCGCCGAGGCCCTCGCCGGTGCGTGCCGAGATATACAGCACCGGCGCGAAAGCGAGGAAACGCAGGCCGCGCCCGAGATCGAACCGGATCCGGCTGCGGCGGTATTCGTCGATCGCGTCCCACTTGTTGACCGCCACCACCAGCGCGCGGCCGGCCTCCACGATGAAGGCGGCGATGTGCGCGTCCTGATCGCTCACGTCCTGGCTGGCGTCGAGCAGCAGCACCGCGACGTTGCAACGCTCCACCGCCTGCAGGGTCTTGATCACCGAGAACTTCTCGACCGACTCGAACACGCGCCCCTTGCGCCGCAGCCCCGCGGTGTCGATGAGCGTGTAGCGCCGGCCGGAGCGCTCGAAGTCCATGGCAATGGCATCGCGGGTGGTGCCCGGCTGATCGAAGGCGATCATGCGCTCCTCGCCGAGCAGCGCATTGGCGAGCGTCGACTTGCCGACGTTGGGCCGCCCGACGATCGCCACGCGCACGTTCCCGTCCCCGGCCTCCACCGCCTCGGCGGGTTCCGGAAACGCCGCCAGCGCGAGCTCCACGAGCCCCTCCACGCCCTCTCCGTGCGCGGCCGAGATCACCACCGGCTCGCCGAGCCCGAGTTCGTGGAATTCGGCCGCCGCCATCTCCGGCTGCAGGCCCTCGGCCTTGTTGGCCACGAGCAGCGTGCGCCGGCCGCTGCGGCGCAGGCGCTCCGCGATCGCGCGATCCTGCCCGGTCAGCCCCGCGCGCGCATCCACCATCAACAGCAGCACGTCGGCTTCCGCGATCGCGGCTTCCGCCTGGTGCGCCATCTCGGCCACGATGCCTTCGGCGGCGCGCGGCTCGAATCCGCCCGTATCCACCACCAGGAAGGGCTTTGCACCCAGACGGCCGCGCCCATAGTTCCGGTCGCGCGTGAGCCCCGGGAGATCGGCGACCAGCGCGTCGCGCGAGCGGGTCAGGCGATTGAACAGGGTCGACTTGCCGACGTTGGGCCGGCCGACGATGACTACGGTGGGAATCACCGCGCGGGTTCAGGGAAGCGCGATGGCATACAGGCCGCCGCCGCTGCTCTGCACCAGCAGCCCGGCATCGAGCGCCCTCGGAGCCGCCAGGATCGCGCTGCCGTCGGTGGCGAGCCGCGCCGCGAGCGTGCCGTCGCCCTCGCGCAGCACATGCACATAGCCTTTCGAGTCCGCCACCGCGACGTAGCCGGCGAGGGCGAGCGCTCGCGTGAGCCCGCGGAGGCTCAGCTTGTCGTTGCGCCACACGCTGGTGCCGGTGCGGCGATCGAGCGCATGCACCACGCTGCGCTCGTCGGTCACGTAGAGGTGGCGCGCATCGGCATCGATCCCGGCGACGCTGGAGAGATCGCGCGACCAGACCGGGGTGCCTTTCGCCGCATCGAAGCATGCGACCTTGCCCTGGAAGGCGGCCGCGCAGACCTGGCCGCCTGCGACGAGCGGGGTGCTGGCCACATCGGCGACGCGTTCGAGTTCGGTCGCCCCCTTCGGGATCGAGACGCTCGCCTCCCACCGGGGTGCGCCGTTGGCGATCGACACCGCCACCAGCTTTCCGCCCGGAAAGCCGGCGAGCACGACATCGCCGGCCACGGCGACGCCTGCCGCGCTGCGCAGGGTGAGCGAAGGGGTCTCGCGCTGATAGATCCAGCGCCGCTTGCCGTCCGCCGCGTCGAGCGCATACAGGCGGTTGTCGCCACTGCGCACGATGACCAGATCGTCGCGGACCGCCGGCGCGGCGAGCACTTCCGAGCTCACCCGGACGTTCCACAGCGGCTTGCCGCCGGCATCGAAGGCCAGCACCTCGCCCTTGGGGGTACCGACCACCACGCGCTTGCCGTCAGCCCCGACGCCTCCCGAGAGCGCGCGCCCGGCCGCGATCCGCCAGCGCTCCCGCCCCTCGTCGTAGCGCGCGAGCGTGCCGTCGGCCGCGGCGGCGAAGACGCTGGAGCCGACCACGGCGGGCGAGAATACGTGGCCGCCCGAGCGCCCCACCGCGCCCTGCCAGCGGATGGTGAGGGCCGCCGCACCGGGGATCGGCGCGAGCTCCGCCATCTTCTGTTTGGGCGCCGAAGAGAACGGGTTGATCGCATCCAGCGTGGAACAGCCCGCGAGCGTCGCGGCGAGGCAGGCGCATGCGAGCAGCCCGGCGATGCGCCGGCGTTCCATCGCACTCATTCTCCGAGGGCGTCCAGCTTGATCTGCAACCGGACGCGAAGCGTCTCGTCGACGCGGGCGGGCTCGCCCTTGGCCGCCGCGGCCGGCGTCATCGCCGCCCGATACGCGGCACTGGCCTCGCCCGTCTTGCCCTGGGCGGCGAGCACGTCGCCGCGCAGTTCCGCGTAGCGGGCGGCAAGCGGCGCCAGCGGCTCGGTGGCGAGGTGCTTGAGCGCATCGTCATAGGCCTTGCGCTCCGCAGCCAGGGCCGCCAGCCGCAGCCGCGCGAGATCCGCGAGACCGCGATCGGCGGCGTGCTCGGCCGCCCAGGCGAGCTCGGCCTCGGCGTTCTTCACGTCGCCGGTCTCGTATTGCGCCTTCGCGGCGAGCAGCGCGCCGAGCCCCGCATAAGGGTTTCTCGAATAGGTCCCGATCAGCGCGCCCGCCGCTTCGCGCGCGAGCTTCGCGTCGCCGCCGGCCACGGCGTTGCGCACCTTCGCGTACAGCGCCGAGGCCTCCGCCGCCTGGGTGCGCTGGTACCAGTTCCAGCCCTGATAGCCGACCGATCCGAGCGCCAGCGCGGCGACGAACATCAGCACCTTGTTCCCGTTGATCTTCCACCACGTCCTCAGCTCCGAGAGCTGTTCCTGCTCTTCGAGGTCATAGACCGCCATCGTGTTCGTCCTCGTGCCCGGAAAAGAAATAATCGGCCAGATGATCCGCCAGCGCGTCGAAGGCGACCCGGCGCTGGCTGCCGGCTTCGCGCAGCGGCTTCACGCTCGCCTGCCCGGCCTCGACCTCGTCCTCGCCGACGATCACCGCGAGCATGGCGCGGGAAGCGTCCGCGCGCTTCATCTGCGACTTGAAGCTCGCCTCGCCGCAGTGCAGGATCACCGAAACCCCGTTCTCGCGCAACTGCTCGGCGATCTCGAACGCGCGCCGGTCGGCGCGCGCGCCCTGGTGCACCAGATAGACGTCGGGGCGCACTTCGCCCTGCCCGGGGGCGCCCCACAGCGCCAGCAGCCGCTCGACGCCGAGCGCGAAGCCGCACGCGGGCGCGGGCCGGCCGCCGAGCTGCTCGACGAGGCCGTCGTAGCGCCCGCCCGCGCACACGGTGCCCTGCGCGCCCAGTTGGTCGCTGATCCACTCGAACACCGTCAGGTTGTAATAGTCCAGCCCGCGCACCAGCCGCGGATTGATCGTGTAGCCGATCCCGAGATCCTCGAGCCGCAGCTTCACCCCCTCGAGGTGCGCGCGCGAAGCCTCTCCCAGATGCTCGACGAGCCGCGGCGCGCCCTCGACGAGCGGGCGCATCTCCGGATTCTTGCTGTCGAGGATGCGCAGGGGATTGGCGTAGAGCCGGCGTTTCGCGTCCGCGTCCAGCCGATCGAGGTTGCCCTCGAAGTAGGCGATCAGCTCTTCGCGGTAGGCGCGGCGCTCCTCGCCCGATCCCAGCGAATTGATCTCCAGGCGGATCCCTTCGATGCCCAGATCCCTCCACAGCCGCGCGCACATGACGATGTGTTCGGCATCCACGTCCGGGCCAACCAGCCCGAGGGCTTCGACGCCGAACTGGTGGAACTGGCGGTAGCGGCCCTTCTGCGGGCGCTCGTGGCGGAACATCGGCCCCGCATACCACAGCCGCTGCGGCCCGCCGTAGAGCAGATCGTGCTCGAGCACCGCGCGCACGCACGAGGCCGTGCCCTCCGGGCGCAGGGTGAGCAACTCGCCGTTCAGGCTGTCGACGAAGCTGTACATCTCCTTTTCGACGATGTCGGTCGCCTCCCCGATCGCGCGCGCGAACAGCGGCGTGGGCTCGACCAGCGGCATGCGGATCGGGCGGTAGCCGTAGGACGCGAGCCACTCGCGCACGATCTCCTCGAACGCCTCCCAGCGCTCGGCCGCGTCGGGCAGGATGTCATTCATCCCGCGGACGGCCTGAAGGATCTGCATCATCGCGCCGTCTGCCTTTCCGGATAGCGCCGCGCAACGTAGTCCTCGACGATTCTGCGAAACTGCGCGCCGATGTCCTCGCCCCTGAGCGTCACCGTCCTGCGGCCATCCACATAGACCGGCGCCACTGGAGCCTCGCCCGCCCCCGGGAGCGAGATGCCGATGTCGGCATGCCTGCTCTCGCCGGGCCCGTTGACGACACAGCCCATCACCGCCAGCGTCAGGTTCTCCACCCCGTCGCGCCGCGCGCGCCACTCGGGCATGCGGCTGCGCACATAGTCCTGGATCTCCTGGGCGAGCGACTGGAACACGGTGCTGGTGGTGCGGCCGCAGCCGGGGCAGGCGGTGACCATGGGCGCGAAGGCGCGCAGTCCCATCGTCTGGAGGATCTCCTGGGCGACGATCACCTCGCGCGTGCGGGCGCCGCCGGGCTCGGGCGTGAGCGAGACGCGGATGGTGTCCCCGATGCCCTCCTGCAGCAGGATGGCCAGCGCGGCAGTGGAGGCGACGATGCCCTTGGAGCCCATCCCGGCCTCGGTGAGTCCGAGGTGCAGGGGATAGTCGCAGCGCGCCGCCAGGCTGCGGTAGATGCCGATCAGCTCCTGCACCCCGCTCACCTTGCACGAGAGCACGATCGCATCGGCCGGCAGTCCGAGCGCACACGCGCGCTGCGCGCTCTCCAGCGCCGAGACGATCATCGCCTCGCGCGCCACCTCCTGCGCCGGAGCCGCGGGGCGGCGCGACGCATTCTCGTCCATCATGCGCGCGAGCAGTTCGGGATCGAGGCTCCCGCCGTTCACGCCGATGCGCACCGGCTTGCCGGCGCGGCAGGCGATCTCGACGATGCTGGCGAAGCGCGCGTCCCGGTTCGAACCGGCTCCGACGTTGCCCGGATTGATGCGCAGCTTGTCCAGCGCCTGCGCGCAGGCGGGAGTCTCCGCCAGCAGCTTGTGCCCGTTGTAGTGAAAGTCGCCCACCAACGGCACCGCGACGTTCATCGCCAGCAGCCGCTCGCGGATCGCGGGAACCGCCCGCGCGTGCTCGCGCGTGCCCACCGTCACGCGCACGATCTCCGAGCCGGCGCGCGCCAGTTCGGCGACCTGGAGCGCCGTCGCCGCGACGTCCGCGGTATCGGTGTTGGTCATCGACTGCACGACGATCGGCCGGCCGCCTCCGATCGTCACCGCACCCACCGCAACCGCGCGCGAGCCCCGGCGCGGTAGCGTCGCCTGCACCCGCATACGCCGCATCTCGTTCATCCTGAAAACCCCGGCTGAACCACAGAGGCACGGAGAACACAGAGGAAAGCATTGCGTTGCGAGGCAGGAGACCACGGGGGCTGAGAAGCGGCAGACCGGCAAGCCATCGATTCCCGGTCTTTCTCTGTGCCTCTGTGTCTCTGTGGTGAGAAACCCGGGTTCATTCGAGCCGCAGCCTCGCGATGTTGCGCGCCGTGTGAGGCCTGAGATCGACGCTGCGGTCCCGGTATTTCAACTCGACCCCGTCGGCATTGCCGATCACCAGCGAAAAGGGCGGCGTGCCATCGACCGACTGCGCGCCGCCGGAAGGCTCGGTGCGCGACAACAGCACCTTGCCGGTCGCGTCCGTGATCTCGACCCAGGAGGACTTCGCGAACCGTAGCTCGATGCGCGAGGCGGCTCCGCCTGGCGGCTGCGCAGGCTGCACGGGCTGCGCTGCGGCCGGACTTGCGGCTGCGGGCTCGACTGCCGGCTCGGCGGCGGGTGTTGCCGGCGCAGGGGGCGCGGGCGGTGCAGGGCTCAATCGTGCAGCTTCGGGTGCGACCGCAGCAGGCTGCAACCTGTCCCCCGATGGCGCGAACGGATCGCCGTCGTAGAAGGTCACGAGGATCACCGCGGCGAGCCCGGCCAGCGCGAGCACCGCCAGCCAGCGCGGCACGCCGCGCGCGGATCCGCCGCGCGGCATCACGCCCGCCGCGTTCGAGGGCGGGCTGAGCCGGACCGTCTCCCCGGCCGACGCATCGTTCATCGCCGCGAGCAGGGGTGCAGGATCGGTTTCGAGGAAGCGCGCGTAGTTGCGCACGAAGCCGCGGGCGTAGGCGAGGCCCTTGAAGCTGGCAAAATCTCCGTCCTCGATCGCCTCGATCTGCCGCGGTCGCAGCCTGAGCGCCTCGGCCGCTTCGGCGACGGTCAGCGAGCGCGCTTCCCGCGCGCGGCGCAAGACTTCGCCGGGGGGCGCGATCTCGCGCGGGGCCGGCTCGCTCACTCGACCTTTCCTTGCAGGTAGTCCCGGTACTGCGGACTGTCGGAGAACTTGCGCCGCAACCGCGAGACGGCCGTCGCCTCGGCGTTGCGGTCGCCGAGCTTGCGCTCGACGCGAACCGCGAGCCAGAGCGATTCGGCATCCGGCTCCCTGACCGCGTGCCGATCCGAGACCACGCCGCGCGCCTGCGCGTACGCACCGCGACGGTAGAGCGCTTCGGCATAGCGCAGGAGCGCCGGGGCGTTCGTCGCGTCGGCGGCCACCGCCCTGCGGAAATACTCTTCCGCGCCGGCATCGTCCTTCACGCGTTGCGCGCACAGGCCGGCATTGAACCACGCGCGGGTCGGCGTCCGGAAGAGCGGGTGCAGAGCGGCCCGCTTCAGTCGCGCGAGCCCCTCGGCTTCGTGGCCGGTACTGCACAGGAACCAGCCGTAGTCGTTGTTGATCTCGGGATCGTCGCGTGCGAGCGAGGATGCCTTCTCGAACGAAGCACGCGCCCCGGCGTCGTCGCGCAGGAACATGAGCACCATGGCGTGGAGCTTGTGCGCAAGCGCATAGCCCGGATCGGCCGCGATCGCGGTGTTCGCCTCGTCGAGCGCGATGTTGAACTGGCCGTTCTGGAGGTAGAGCGTGCCCAGCTCGGTGTGCGCCGTCGAGCGCACCCGCGCCGCGCCGACTGCGCTTTGCTGCGACACCGGCACCTCGACCGAACCGCCGCGATCCGAGGGGGCCGCGGCACAGCCCGACAGCAGCACAACGAAGAGCACCCGCTTCATGCCGTCACCTCGCTGATCCCGACCACGCCTCTGCGATTCCTGACCCGGCCGGCGAGCTGTCCGCAGGCGGCGTCGATCTCGCGCCCGCGGGTCCTGCGCAAGGTGGCGACGATGCCGGCATTCATCAGGATCTCCTGGAAACCGCGCACGCGCTGCGCGGGGGAACTTCTGAACGCGGAGCCGGGGAAAGGATTGAAGGCAATGAGATTGAACTTGCACGGCAGGCCACGGGTGAGCGCGACCAGCGCGCGGGCATGCGCGTCGGCGTCGTTCACCCCGTCCAGCATCACGTACTCGAAGGTGATGAAATCGCGCGGCGAGCGCTCGAGATAGCGCCGGCAGGCGGCCAGCAGCGTGGCGAGCGGATACTTGCGGTTGATCGGCACCAGCGCGTCGCGCAGCCGGTCCTCCGGCGCATGCAGCGACACCGCGAGCGCCACCGGGCAGGCCTGCGCGAGCCGGTCGATGGCGGGCACGATGCCGGAGCTCGACACGGTCACGCGGCGGCGCGAGAGCATGTAGGCGTCGTCGTCGAGCATGACGCGAAGCGCCGTGACGACATTGTCGAAGTTCGCGAGCGGCTCACCCATGCCCATCAGCACCACGTTGGTCAGGGCGCGCGGGCCCTCGCCGGTGCCGCCCAGCGCGCGGTTCGCGAGCCAGAGCTGGCCGATGATCTCGGCGGTGGAGAGGTTGCGGTTGAAGCCCTGCTTTCCGGTCGAACAGAAGGCGCAGTCGAGCGCGCAGCCGGCCTGGGTGGACACGCACAGCGTGCCGCGGTAACGGCGTGCACCGCCCCCGCGATCCCCGTCGGGGATGAAGACCGACTCGACGGCGTTGCCCGCGCCCACATCGAGCAGCCACTTGCGCGTGCCGTCCGGCGTGATCTCGTCGCGGATCACTCCGGGCGCACGGATCTCGGCCACCTCGCCGAGGCGCCCGCGCAAGGATTTCGCGCAATCGCTCATGGAGGCGAAATCCGCCGCGCCCCGGCGGTGGATCGCGCGCAGCACCTGGCGGGCGCGGAACGGCTTCTCGCCCAGTTCCGCAAAAAAGCGGGCGAGCCCTTCGGCGTCGTGATCGAGCAGATTGACCGTCATGCGGTCAGCGGGAGGAGATCTCCCACGCGGCGAAGAAATAGGCGATCTCGGTGGCGGCGGTCTCCGGGGCGTCGGAGCCATGAACCGCGTTGGCCTCTATGCTCTGCGCGAAGTCGGCGCGGATGGTGGCCGGCGCGGCCTTCTTCGGGTCGGTGGCGCCCATCAGCTCGCGGTTCTTCGCGATCGCGTTCTCGCCTTCGAGCACCTGGATCATCACCGGGCCGGACGACATGAACTCGACCAGGTCGTCGAAGAACGGCCGGCCGCGATGCACCGCATAGAAGCCCTCGGCCTGCGCACGGGACAGCCACGCCATCCGCGCCGCGACGATCTTCAGCCCGTTGGTCTCGAAGCGCGAGGTGATCCTGCCGATGAGGTTCTTCGCCACGGCGTCGGGCTTGATGATGGAAAGGGTGCGTTCGATGCCCATCTGGAGCTCTCCCAGGGAAACTGCCAAAGTGCACGCCCGCCGCGGGCAGCGCCGGGCGAGCAGGGTTGCGGATTATATCGGGTTTGCCGCACCCGGCCCAAGCCGCGCAGCGGCGGCCCGGCCGGCGCGGGGTCAGCCGGCGATCATGCCGAGGGTCCTCGGCAGCCACAGCGACAGCGGCGGCCAGTAGGTGACCAGGACCAGGAAGAACAGCATCGTCAGCAGCCACGGCCACACCGCGATGGTCAGCTCGGTGATCCCCATCCGGGCGACGCCGCTCGCCACGTACAGATTGAGCCCCACCGGCGGGTGGCACATGCCGACCTCCATGTTGACCGTCATCAGGATGCCGAAGTGGATCGGATCGATGCCGAGCTTTTCCGCCACCGGGAACAGGATGGGCGCCATGATCAGCACGATCGAAGAGGGCTCCATGACGTTGCCCGCCAGCAGCAACAGGACATTGACCACCAGCAGGAAGGCGACCACGCCGAGCCCCTTGCCGATCAGCCAGTCGGCCATCGCCTGCGGCACCTGCTCCGAGGTCATGAGAAAGGAGAACAGCACCGCATTGGTGATGATGTAGAGCAGCATCGCGCTCATGTTGGCCGAGGCGAGCAGCGTCTTCGGCACGTCCTTCAGCCCCATGTCCTTGTAGACGAACACGGCGACGAAGAAGGCCCACACCGCGCTCATGGCGGCGGCCTCGGTCGGCGTGAACAGGCCGCTGTAGATGCCGCCCATCACGATCACGATCAGCGCCACGCCCCAGAAGCTCTCGCGGAACGCCTTCCAGCGTTCCGCCCAGCTCGCCCTGGGGATGCGCGGATAGCCGAACTTGCGCGCGCGATACCAGGTCGTCAGTCCGAGCAGCGTCGCGAGCACCGCGCCGGGGATCACGCCGGCCATGAACAGTGCGCCGACCGAACTGTTGGTCGACACCGAATACATGACCATGACGATCGAGGGCGGGATGAGGATGCCGAGGGCCCCGGAAGTGGTGATGACACCGGCGCCGAAGCGCTTGGGGAAGCCCTGCTTGACCATCGCCGGCAGGATGATCGAGCCGATCGCCACGACCGTGGCCGGACTCGACCCGGAGACCGCGGCGAACAGCCCGCAGGCGAGCACCCCTGCGAGTCCCAGCCCCCCGTGCCAGTGGCCGACCATCGTGGTGGCGAAGCGGATCATGCGCCGCGCCACCCCGCCGTGGGTGAGGAAGTTCCCGGCCAGGATGAAGAACGGGATCGCCATGATCTCGAACTTCTCGATGCCGGTGAAGAGCTTGAGCGCGACGCTCTCGATCGGCACCTGGGTCATCGTGAACAGGAAGGTGAGCACGGTGAGGCCGAGGGAGATCGAGATCGGCATGCCGGTGAGCATGAGCGCGAGCAGGAGGGTGAAGATGATCCAGGTGTTCATTTCCGCTCCCCGGCGTCTCCGTCTCCGGAAAGCGGGGGCTCCCCGACCTCGTGCGGATGCACTTCGTCTTCCATGCGGTAGATGGCGTCCTCCTTGCCGGGCGGCAGCGGCGCCGGCTCGTCGTCCAGGCCCTCGACGTGGGCGAGCTCGTGATGCGGCAGCTCACCGCTCTTCAGGAACCCCCAGGTGACCTGAAGGAAGCGGAAGCACATCAGGTAGGAGCCCAGCGGCACCGCCGAATACACGACCCAGGTCGGCCACTCGAGATCCGGCGTGGTCGGGCCCTGCGGAACGTCGCCGACGTTCCAGCCCAGCGCCGTGAACAGCGCATAGTGCATGCCGTTCTCCCACACCAGGCGCACGCCCAGGCTGCCGACGGTGCCGGTGAACAGCGCACCCGCGAGCAGCCCGAACACGATGACCTTCCCGCGGCTGCGTTCCGCCAGCCGATTGACGAGCACGTCCACACCCACGTGGATGCCGGTGCGCACGCCGTAGGCGGCGCCGAACTTGGCCATCCACACGAACATGATGATGCACAGCTCCTGCGCCCAGCTCGTGTTGATCTGGATCAGCCGGTCCTGGACCGCTCCCAGCGGCATCCCGGATGCATAGCGATGCATCACCGCGACGAAGATCACCACCGTCGCCGCGCCCATGAGGAAGGTGATCAGCCACTCCTCCAGGTGATCGAGGACTCTCATCATTCCGGTCTCCCCGCCGCCGGGATAAAACGGGGCCACTGCCCGCCGAGGCAGTGGCCCCTCGTACGGCCTCTTACAGCTTGGCCGGATCCAACCCAATTTCCTTGTAGATCGACTGGATCACGTCCCGTCCGATGCGGCCTTCATGATCCCTGTGCACGCGCACCAGCGCCTTCTTCCAGGCCGCCTTTTCCTGCGGCGTGAGCACAATGATCTCGGTCTTGCCCGACTTCCTCACCTCGGCCAGCGCGTTCTCGTTCTCCGCGCGCGCGATGTCGTTCGCGTACTTGGTGGCATCGCGCATCGCGCCCTCGAGCGTCGTGCGGATGTCGACGGGCAGGCCGTCCCAGAACTTCTTGTTGGTGATGACCGCGTAACCGAGATAGCCGTGGTCGGAGAGCGTGGCGTACTTCTGCACCTCGTGCATCTTCTGGGTGTAGAGGTTGGAAGGCGGATTCTCGGTGCCATCCACCACGCCGGTCTGGAGCGCGTGGTAGACCTCGGAGAAGGCCATCACCTGCGGATTCGCACCCATGGCGCGCATCTGCGCGTCGAGCACCTTGGAGGACTGGATGCGCATCTTCAGTCCCTTGAAGTCATCGGGCTTCCTGAGCGGCTTGTTGGCGCTCATGATCTTGAAGCCGTTGTCCCAGAAGGCGAGGCCCTTGACGCCCTTGGGTTCGAGGCGGGCGAGCAGTTGCGCGCCGATCGGGCCCTGGGTCACCTTGTGCAGTTCGGCGTAGCTGTCGAACATGTAGGGCAGGTCGAAGACCTCGAACTGGGGCACGCCGAGCGGGCCGAACTTGGCCAGCGAAGGAGCGAGGAGATGGACCGCCCCGAGCTGGAGCGCCTCCATCTCCTCCTTGTCCTTGTAGAGCTGGCTGTTCGGGTACACCTCGACCTTCACCCGCCCCTTGGTGCGCTCCTCGGCGAGCTTCTTGAAATATTCCGAACCCTTGCCCTTGGGCGTATTGGCCGCCACGACGTGGCTGAACTTGATGACGATCGGCTGCTGTGCCGCCGCCGTCATCGCGAAGCCGGCCGCTACCAGGCCGATCAGCAGATTGCTCATTTTCATCGCATACTCCTCCGGTTGTCGAAAGGTCGGCGCGCGCGAAACGCCTGCGCCACCGCGGACGCATTCTGGACTGGTTTGCGCGGCAGCGGAAGTTGTGGTTTTCCGCAACGCCGTTCCGGCAGCCCGGCCCACTGCGGTAGCATCCCCGGCATGAGTCCATCGCCGCCGAAATCCGATGCGGGCGCGCCCCCCCGCACCGAGCGCGAAACACTGCCGCTGACGCCCTGGTGGTACTGGGCGGTGCCGCGCGTCGCCCTCGTGGCTGCGATGGCCGCGGTCGGTGCGCTGCTGTGGCTGCTGCACCGCGCCGATCTCGAAGAGCAGCGCGCGACCCTCATCAGCGACGTGCTCTGGGTCGAGCAGAACCTGCGCTTCCATCTGGGCAAGGTGCAGGGCCTGCTGGAGGAGGCGGCGCGCGACGCGGCCGACGGCCGGCTCGCTCCGGGCACGTTCGCGGCGCGCGTGGAGCTGTTGCGGGGCAACAACCCGTGGCTGGTCCAGCTCGCCTGGTTCGGCGCAGACGGCAGCCTCGTCGCCGCAGTGCCGCCGGGGCTCGGGCGCGACTCGGTGGGCGAAGCCGCCGAGACCGTTCCCTCGCCCGAGACCTTCGGTTTCGCCCGCTCGCTGGGCAAGGCGGTGTTCAGCCAGCCCTACCCCGCACTCGGACAGGACTACCACGTGGAGATCCATGTCCCCCATTTCCGCGACCGCAGCCTCACCGGAATGATGGTCGGCATCGTGTCGCTGAACGCGCTGCTCGCCGACGCCGTGCCCTGGTGGTACGCGCAGAAATACGCGCTCCACGTCGTCGATGACAGCGGCAACGTGCTCGCGAAGAAGTCCAGGGTCGAGGCAGCCGCCTCCCCGCTTGCCTACGCGGTCGCCTTCGATCCACCGGGGCGCGGACTGCTGCTTCAGGCGCTCGCCTACCGGACCGGGACGAACCTGACGCGCAACCTGCTCGCCGCCTCCATCGCGCTGCTCGCGCTGGGCGTGTTCGCGAGCCTGTGGGCGCTGCGCCGCCATGTCCAGCGCCGCTACGCGGCCGAGACCGCGCTGCGCGCCGAGCATGCCTTCCGCAAGGCGATGGAGGATTCCGTGCGCACCGGACTGCGCGCCCGCGACCTCGACGGCCGCATCACCTACGTCAATCCCGCGTTCTGCAGAATGATGGGCTGGACGGAATCGGAGCTGGTGGATCACGGGCCGCCGATGCCCTACTGGGTGCCGGAAGACATGGAGCGCACGCTGGCCGTGCACCGACGCATCCTCGCCGGCGACGCGCCCACCGAGGGCGTCGAGCTGAAGTTGCAGCGCCGCAGCGGCGAGCGCTTCGACGCCCTGGTGTATGAGGCGCCGCTGATCGACGCACAGGGGCGCCAGACCGGCTGGATGGGGTCGGTCGTCGACATCAGCGAGCGCAAACAGGCCGAACAGCTCGCGCGCAGCCAGAACGAGCGCCTTCAATTCACCTCACGGCTGGTCACCATGGGCGAGATGGCGTCCTCGCTCGCGCACGAGATCAACCAGCCGCTCGCCGCGATCGCGAGCTACAACACCGGCTGCCTCAACAAGCTCGAAAGCGGCCGCTACACGACCGAGGAGATCGCGGGCACGCTCGCCAAGCTCGGCGCGCAGGCCCAGCGCGCCGGCCGGATCGTGCGCCGCATCTACGATTTCGTGCGCCGTTCCGAGCCCAGGCGCGCGCCCTGCGATCTGAACGCGATCATCGGGGACGCGCTCGGACTGGTGGAGGCCGACGCGCGCGCCCGTGCGGTGCGCATCGTGCGCAGCCTCGCCGCGGGGCCGCTGGAGGTGTGGGTCGACGGGGTCATGATCGAGCAGGTCGTCGTCAATCTGCTGCGCAACGGCATCGAGGCGATGAACGACGTACCCGCCGCGAGCCGCGAACTCGTGGTGAAGAGCGACGCGGTCGCGGCGGCCGCGCGCATCGAAATCGCCGACCGCGGCTGCGGCATCGACGACGAGGCCGCCGGAAGACTCTTCGTCCCGTTCTTCACCACCAAGGCGGAGGGCATGGGCATGGGGCTGAACATCTGCCGCTCGATCGTCGAGGCGCACCACGGCCGCATCTGGTTCGAACCCAACCCCGGCGGCGGCTCGGTCTTCCGGGTGCTGCTCCCGCGCACGGAGAACCCATGAACACGCCCGCCGTTCATATCGTCGATGACGACGACGCGATCCGCGACGCACTGCTCTGGCTGTTCCAGTCGCGCGGCGTGAACGCCCGCGCCTGGAACTCGGCGGAATCGATGCTCGCCGCATGCACGGACGCGATGCGCGGCTGCCTGCTGCTCGACGTGCGCATGCCGGGCATGAGCGGGCCCGAGCTGTTCGACCGCCTCGCCGGACGCGGCTGCGCGATGCCGGTGATCTTCCTCACCGGGCACGGCGACGTCCCGCTCGCGGTGGCGGCGCTGAAGAAGGGCGCCTGCGATTTCATCGAGAAACCGTTCAACGACAACGAGCTGGTCGATCGCGTCATCGAGGCGCTCGCCCTCGACGCCTCGCGGCGCGCGGCGCGTGAGAGCGAGGCGGGCCTCGCGGCGCGGCTCGCGAGTCTCACCGCACGCGAGCGCGAGGTCATGGAGCGCGTGCTCGCCGGAAAGTACAACAAGGTGATCGCCGACGAACTGGGGATCGCGATGCGCACCGTCGAAGTACACCGCTCGAGGATCTTCGAGAAGCTCGGCGTGCGCTCCGCGGTCGAGCTCACGCAGCGCCTCCACCGGGCCAGCCCGCCGCGCGCCTAAACACGCTGCTCACGGATTCAGCCAGTCGATCCGTACTCCCGGCTCGCCGGCGGGACAGGCGAACTCCGCCGCCGCGCCGATGCCCGCGACCCAGGCCAGCGCATCGTTCACCCACACCAGCGGCATGCGCGGGCGCTGCCAGGGCGGGATGCCGGCGGCCTGGGCAAGCGCCTTCAACGACCGGCTCGGGCGACCCGCCTGCGGCCGCAGCCGCTCGCCGCCTGCCCGCGCCCTGACCTCGACCGCGGCGCCTTCGAGCGCGCGCGCGCCCACGCCCTCGCCGGTCGCCGGCGCGAAGCTCAGCCAGCCACCGGCCCAAGCGAGCTCGCGCTGGCCGTTCCAGGCGATCGGCGCGGGGGCGGCCGCGCGCGCCGGCTCGATGTAGAGCCGGCCACGCCACGCCTGAAGGCAACGGCCGTCGATGACGAAACGCAGCCCGCCGCCCGGTTTCCAGCGCCGGAGCTGGCCGGTGAGATCGTCGAAGCGCCGCGCATCCGGGGCGCGCACTCCCGCTTCGCGCAGCACCAGGCGCAGCAGGTTGGTCGCGCGCCCCCGATCGAGCCGCGCGAAGCGCGCCAACAGGATGCGGCCTTCGTCTGCCACCTCGGTACGGTCCCTTTCCGCGATTCCGTCGAGCAGATCCTGCGCCTCGGCGAAGTGTCCGGCCGCGCGCGCGAGCGCCGCATCGACGCCGGGGAATCGTGCCCGCAACACCGGGAGCACCTCGCGCCGGAGATAGTTGCGGCTCGGGCGCGGATCCAGATTGCTCTCGTCCTCGATCCATTCCAGCCGCTGTGCGCGCGCATGGGCTTCGATGTCACAGCGAGGCACGTCGAGCAGCGGGCGAAGCAGCCGCGAGCTCGCGCCTCCACGGTCGAGCGCGCGTACCACCGGCATCGCCGCCGCGCCGCGCACACCGCAGCCGCGCAGCAGGTTGAAGAGCAGGGTCTCGGCCTGGTCGTCGCGCTGGTGGGCGAGCGCGATCCAGTCGGCGCCGCTTCCCGCGAACGCCGCGTAGCGCGCCTCGCGCGCGGGGGCCTCGATCCCGCCCCCCGAGTCCGGCTCCACCCGCACCCGTTCGGTGTCGAGCGGCAGACCCCAGCGGCCGCACAGCGCGCGGCAGAACGCCTCCCAGGCATCGGCGTTCGGGCTGAGCCCGTGATGGACGTGCAGCGCCCGCAACCGGAATCCGAGCCGCGGCGCGGCCCGCCGCAGGCAGTCGAGCAGCACCACCGAGTCGAGCCCGCCGGACAGCCCCGCGACCACCCGCTCGCCGAGCCGGACATACCGCGAGACCACTGCGAGTACGCTGCCCGGCAGATCAGGCGGTGGCCTGTTCCCTGAACCGGCCATAGCCCATCAGGCGAGCGGAGCGCCGATCGACGAGCTCGGCCGGCGCGAGGTCGCGCACCTGGCGCAGCGCCTCGATCAGCGCCTTCCTGAGGCTCTGGGCGGCTGCCGCATGGTCGCGGTGCGCGCCGCCGCAAGGCTCCGGGACGATGCGATCGATCAGCCCCAGCGTCTTCAGCCTGGCGGCGGTGATGCCCATGATCTCTGCGGCCTCGGGCGCCTTCTCCGCGCTCTTCCACAGGATCGAGGCGCAGCCTTCCGGGGAGATCACCGCATAGGTCGCGTACTGCATCATCATCACGACGTCGCCGACCGCGATCGCCAGCGCGCCCCCCGAGCCGCCCTCGCCAATCACCGTGACCACGATCGGCACCTTCAGCGCGGACATGACGTACAGGTTGCGCCCGATCGCCTCCGCCTGGCCGCGCTCCTCGGCGTCGATGCCCGGATAGGCACCGGGCGTGTCGACGAAGGTGAGCACCGGCAGGCCGAACTTCTCCGCGAGCCGCATGAGCCGCAGCGCCTTGCGGTAGCCCTCGGGGCGCGGCATGCCGAAATTGCGCTGGATCTTCTCCCTGGTGTCGCGGCCCTTCTGGTGGCCGATCACCACCACCGGCTGGCCCTGGAAGCGCGCCATGCCACCGACGATCGCCGGATCGTCGGCGAACGCGCGGTCGCCGTGCAGCTCGACGAAATCGGTGAACAGATGGCGGGCGTAGTCGAGCGTGTAGGGCCGCTGCGGATGGCGCGCCACCTGGGCGATCTGCCACGGCGTGAGCTTGGCGTAAACCTCTTTCGTCAGCGCCTGCGCCTTGGCTTCCAGCCGCCCGATCTCCTCGGAGATGTCGACGGCGGAATCGCCCTGCACGAAGCGCAGCTCCTCGATCCTCGCGATCAGCTCGGCGATCGGCTGTTCGAAGTCGAGGAAGGAAGCTTTCGCTGGAGTCTTTGGAGGAGCCACGGCATCAATTCTAGCAGCGCATCGGGCGGGTGGTGCCGGCAGCAGGAATCATCCCGGAATGTCCATCACGCGGTGCTGTGGTCGTGCGCGCCCCGGCGGTCGTTTTGCGGCGTCTTTCGGCACTCGCTCCGCGCCCGGAGTCCGCACATTGGGCCAGTCGCGAGCGCACAAATCCACTCGCCAAACGCCTCGCCATCATCGCGCGCCCCAGGACAATCCGGGTTCAACGGATAGGTTCCTCGGGCATTTCCGTGGCACAGCCTGCGACCGTCTACAGGGGGCGGATCACGGCGGCTGCCTGGGAACCGCATGCGAGAAGGCACCAGGCCGACGAAGCGGCGCGCGGCGGCCCCGGTGTCATTGCGAGGAGGGCGACGCCCGACGAAGCCGCGCGAAGCCCGTCGCAGGACGGGATTGCTTCGTCGGCTCCCTCCTCGCAATGACCGGGCGGAGGCTCATCGCTTCTCCGATCCCCGCGGCGCGCCAAGCCCGGCCCCTGCGGCCAGCCCCGTCAGGCGCATCAGCCGCTCGCGCCTGCTTGCGGTTGACGAGACGGCCCGGACGCTCCAGATGGGCGACCATCCGCCGGCTGCCGTAGAAGGGCCGGCGCGTGTACTCCTCGTCGATCAGAGGGCACGGCAGCAGGTCTTTCGCCGCATCGATGCGCGGTGCCTGCCTGCCGTACCGGCTTCGGCCGTGCATCCCGGCCAGTTCGCATTGCCACGCTACCGCCAGCACCGACCGCCGGTCGATCCAGCCCATTCGAGTGTCAGCACTCACCGTCCGGACTTGAGCCAGTCCGGTTCCATCTTCAACCGCCCGATCTTCCGCATACGGACGATCTCGCCGGCATGAACGCGCATTCTCGGCTCTTCGCGCGAACTGAAGAAGAGCCCGAAAGCGCCATCACCGAGACCGTGGGAGCCATGAGGTCTCTTTCCAGGCGGCTGACGTTCGAGTGCAGCGGCGCGCTTTGGTGCGTCCGCTGGAACAACTTGTCATGCGAGTGCGTTTCGGCGCCGAGGCGAGCAAGCCGAGCAAGGAAGCATTTTCATCCTCAGTGGTCGGGAATGCCTTGGCGACCCTCTCGTCCAGCAAAACCAGGTTGGCTCCTTCGAGAAGCGGGCGCAATACTTGCCGCGAACACCCTTGCCCAGATCTTTCCGTTCGTACTCTGTTCCGTTTTCATCCTTATCCATGTTCATAACTTATTGCTCGTTCATGACGCGTCGCCTTTCGTGCCGCAATGATGCGGATGGACCGTCCACGCTCGGCGTGAGCGACGACGAGCAAGCGATCCGACAATGAGATGCCGAAAGTGAGCCAGCGTTTCTCGCCAATGGCATGATCCGAATCGGGAAACGTCAGCGCCAGCGCATCGCCGCAAACGCATGCGGCCTCCTCCAAGGGTACGTTGTGCTTGGGGAGATTCGATTGTGCCTTGAAGTCGTCCCGTTCGAACTTCAGCATGCGCGGCCTTGGGTGTAGTTACGCATGACGTCGACGCTCAGGAGCGCTGCGCGGCTGCATCGCGCAGCGTGCAAGGGCATTGAAGAGTTGGGGAAAACGCGTGATCTCAAGACCTGACCCCTTGGTTACTTGGTTACTTGGTTATGCTATTGTCGCCTTACTGCACCCCCCTTTAAAGGAGATCATGAATGCAAATACTTGCCAACTTGAAACAGGCGCTGGGCGACTGGATGTGGCTGCTGGAAGGCGCGCTCCATGTCGTGATCATTCTGGCGCTGACCTGGATTCTGCTCAGGCTGTCGCGCAAGGTGCTGGCACGGCTGGGCCAACACCTGCAGCGGGATCTCGGCGACCTCGAGCGGATCAAGCGGCTGAATACGCTGGAACGCGTGTTCCGCTACGTCGCCACGGTGGTCATCATGGTGGTCGGCGGCATGCTGGTGCTCTCCGCGGTCGGCATATCCATTGCCCCCATTCTCGCCACCGCCGGGGTGCTCGGCATCGCCGTCGGCTTCGGCGCGCAAAGCCTGGTCAAGGACTATTTCAATGGCTTCTTCCTGCTGCTGGAAGACCAGGTGCGCCAGGGCGACGTGGTGGAAATGGCCGGCAAGGGCGGGCTGGTCGAGGAGATGACGCTGCGCCACACCCGCCTGCGCGACTACGAAGGCAGCGTGCATTACATCCCCAACGGCACCATCGACAGCGTCACCAACCGCAGTCGCGGCTTTGCCTTCGCGCTGCTCGACATCGGCGTGGCCTACCGCGAGAACGTCGACGAGGTTTATGCCGTGATGCGCGAAGTGGCCGCCGGGATGCGCAGCGACTCCGAACTGGGCGACAAAATCGTGGAGGACCTCGAAATCGCCGGGGTCGACGAGTGGGCGGATTCGGCAGTCGTCATCCGCTGCCGCTTCAAGGTCATGCCGCTCGAACAGTGGACGGTCCGCCGCGCGTTCCTGTACCGCCTGAAGAAAGCCTTCGACGCCGCCGGCATCGAGATCCCCTATCCCCACGTCACGCTGTACGCCGGCCAGGACAAGGACGGCAGCGCGCCGCCGCTGCGGCTGCTGCAGCAGGCCGCAGCGCCTGCGCAAGACGCGTCCTGACCGCTAAGACTTGACGGCTCGCCAGAAACAACAGAGAACAACAGGGGACAGACCACGGTTTATCTCATCCACCAAACAATTCCCCCGACTCTGGTTTTTCGATCCGGCGTGGCCGCCCCGACTTTCCCGAACCCGCTCGCCGACCCAAACCACACGTCACCTGTGCCGCAAAGGCCGCATTCCCCAACGCATAATTCCCGTTCGTTGCTCGGCGGATTTCATCCACCAATCCCGGCTCCAGCTCATAGCGAAACAATTCACGATACGCCGCCTCGCGGCTTGCGGCGTCCGTGCCCAGCGCAAGATACAACGATTGGGGTTTCAGCAATGCATCAGGATCGCCCTGCGCGTTACCCCCGTAACGTGACCAGCGATATTCCGCCGGATGCGCCACCATATCCGCCCGCACAGGATTCATTTCGATGTAGCGCTGACAGGCAAGCAGGTAACTTTCTTCCTGCGTGAGACACGAGCGGAAGCGTCCTTCCCATAACGTTCCACTACGGCGATACGTGCGGTTAATGTACTGCACGTAGCGTTGGCCCAGCGCTTTCATCAACGCCCCCGGCGCGTCGGGCTGCGGCGCTGAAATCAGCACGTGGACGTGACTGGTCATAAGGACATAAGCGTGACTCTGGCACCCGGTTTTATCCGCATGCTCGCGTAACCAGTCGAGTTAAGAACGGTAATCTCCATCGGCGAAAAAGCACGCTCGCCGGTTTTTGCCACGCTGGATGATATGAAGTGGAACGTTCGGTAAAACCAGGCGGGCGCGGCGCGGCATCGTGTTTCTCGCGGAGCTGTAAATAACGCAGAGTTATGCCGCAGATTCAACCGGCACCTCCCAGCCAGGGAATATGAGTACCGCCGGGTGACACTTAAACGAATAGCGTTTATCTGCCGCCCCGCCCAAACTTGTTTAATTCACAACGTGTGTTGGCGGCAGATAAACCTTGTTGGACTGAACCTTCGGAGAGCGGAACCTATGGGGATTGTAAGGTTCTGCGGCTGGTCGTCAACTGTATGGCCGGGGAGTGCGCCAGTGGGTGAGGAAGAAGCGGAAGCTCCGGCGTGAATTTTCGGTTCTCGGTGGTGACGGAGTGGCGTGCAAAGCGACAAATGCAAGTGCCATTCCTGCCGCATGGGCGAGCGCATCCACGGCAGTTGCGAACGCTCAACTGCCGGGTGAGGTGTAACAGAAAGCAGAGAGACTTCATGGCTGCTCACGAGGTGGCGCGCGCGGCAGGTGAGGAAGAATCGCCTGCACCACATGGAATCGTCCTTCGCCGCAGTGCGGACAGTTCAACCACTCGATGCCCGCCACCCGCCGCATGAACGCTTCCACCGACTCCAACACGACCGGGTCGGGCGCGGGCGCTTCCAGCGCTTCGCGCGCTGCGGCAAGATTGGCCGTTTTGTGCGCCGGCCCCAGCAAACCATAATGGCGGATACGCTTGAACCCGCCTGGCAACACATGCCGCATGAAACGCCCGATGAACTCGCCCGCTTCCAGGCGCATCACCTTCTTGCGGTTGCCGTTGGCCGAGTCGCGCACCCGAAAGCGCACACGGCTTCCCTCCATGCCGAGAATGCGCTCGTTGGAGATCGCCACCCGGTGCGTGTAACGCCCGAGATACTCCAGCACCTGCGCCGGCCCGCCCAGCGGCTGTTTGGCATAAACCACCCAGTCGCGGCGGCGCAAATCTGCGACGAGATTCCGCCATGACGCGTCGCTCTGCGCCGCAGCATGGCGCAGCACGCCCGCCTTGCGCGCAGCATCGAGCGCCGCCATGAACTTGCCCCGATACACCCCCGACAGCGCCTTCACCGGAAACAGGAAACCGCGCTTGGCGTTCACCCACTTGCCGCCCGCCGTCAGCGCACCGCCCGCTACCAGCGCGTGGACATGGACATGCCGCCCGAGGTCTTGCTTCCAGGTATGCAACACCAGCGTGAAGCTCGGTGTCCCGCCCAGCCAGCGCGGGTTGGCGGCGAGCGAATTCAGCGTGTCCGCCACCGCGCCGAACAGCAGTTTGTAGAGCGCGCGCCCATCGCATCCCGCCAGCCCGTTGATGGCGTGTGGCAAGGTGAACACCAGATGGAAGTACGGCACCGGCAACAGCTCCCGCCGCCGCGCCGCGAGCCAGGCTTCCTTGGCGCGCGTCTGGCACTGCGGGCAGTGGCGGTTGCGGCAGGAATGGTAGCGGTAGCG
>Ga0100385_1000897_pt1 | contig 32702 bp, 24 predicted proteins | sample CryGeymeta201509_FD_81543 | JGI IMG/M metagenome (GOLD analysis project Ga0100385, IMG submission 81543) | Groundwater microbial communities from Crystal Geyser aquifers in Utah, USA - Crystal Geyser metaG 2015-09 | ecosystem: Environmental > Aquatic > Deep subsurface > Groundwater | place: USA... | reverse complement strand
TGATATACTTGGCAGCGAAGTTGCCACGCTTGTAAACGAAGAAAAAGCCCCGGGCGTTTATGAAGTAGAATTCGATGCCAGCTCCGTCGCAGGCGGACTATCAAGCGGAGTTTATTTTTATAGAATTGAAGTCGGTTCATTCGTTCAGACGAAGAAGCTGGTTATTTTAAAATAAACTACGGGCACATAGCGAGAGGTTAGTTGAATAAATTTCTTTCGGGTGTCGTTTAAATATTTAGCAGTAAATCCGTTAGCGTTCGACTGAGCTCATCCCGCCATGCGGGAAAGTCTAACGGGAAAAATAATTATCTCAAAATATCCCCGTAGATGCGGGGCAGGCTCGACACAAAAAATCCCGAAGGGATCTCTATGGGACAAAAAGTTAACTGTCAATACTATAGAGCCATATTAATTTTCTGGTTTCGATAATTCTCTCAAAAACGTTTTTTATGACAATAAAAAGTATTATTTTTTAAATAGATGTATGCTTAAATCTTTTTAATCATATTCTTTAAGAGATTTTCTAAATAAAAGTAGATTAGCAAGATGGTAGAATTAAGATTTACAGCCGTAAAATCAACAGGTCAGTCCATTAATGGAACGCTCACTGCAGATTCTGTTGCTGAAGCGAAGAAAAAAATTAAAAGACTCGCCGAGAAAAATCAGTTAACAATACAGAACATTGAGAAAAAACATTCATGGCTATACAAAGCAAAAAAGGGGAACGAAAAACCTATTAGGGGTGAACAAAAAGCATTCACAAAAGATGAAGTAGAAAATGCCTTATCGCGCCTCGGCTATAGTGTGCTTTCGGTAAACAGAAAGTTGTTTGATTTTAGAGTAAAGCCTCCCCAAACCGAAATTGTAACTTTCGTAAAAATCAGCGCTGAATTATTAGACCAAAAATTGGCTTATGGTGAAATCTTAACACTTCTTATTAACGATACTCAAAACAAAGCTCTCAAAGAAACTCTCAGAGAAATAAATAACGATCTTAAAAAAGGAGCTGACAGCGAAGCCACTTTTTTGAAGTATCAATCCATCTTTGGTAAGTTTACTGCATATATGCTGGGCTTAGCTTCTAAAAGCGGCAACATGGCGGAAATCTATAAAGCAACAGCTAAATTTTTAGAGAGAAGACAGGAATTTAAAAAGAACTTGAGGAGCGCTTTAATAACACCTGCGGTGACATTATTCGTTCTGTTTCTCGCAATTATGTTTTATGTCGGTTACATTTTCCCAGAGACAGCCTTGCTGTTCGTTAAGTTTAAAATCGACCTGCCGCCAATGACAGCTTTTACATTAAAGATCAGTAATTTTATAATGGGCAATAAATTATTGGTTGGCGCCGCAATGCTTCTTCCACCAATTATTTTATGGCGTTTTGCAAAAACAAAATTTGGAAGTATGTTTTTCGACAAACATCTTTTGAAAATGCCAATGATTGGCAACCTTATTCACAAAACGCTAATTGAAGTTTTCTGCCGCGTTTTTTATACTCTTTACAGCGGTTCGGCAGAAAGCATCGAACCGATTAGAATTGCATCGGAAGCGGCTGGCAACTCTTATTTTGAAGAGAGAATAAAAAATGTTGCCATACCATTGATGATTAAAAAAGGTATCGGTATAACCGATGCATTTGAAGCAAGCGGTGTTTTCACCGATACAGCTTTAAACCGTTTCCATTCCGGTGAAGAAACCGGGACTATAAAAAACACAGCGTTACAATTAGCTAATTACTACGAGAGCGAAACTGTTTACAAACTTAAAAACGTTATTGAAATGATTCAGGTTTTTATTGCAATGATAATAATGGTTGTTATGATTTTATTAACACTTGTATCGGCAGAAACAGCTACAGTATCACCAAAACAACCGGGAGTTACGCAAGTTTTAGAGTTTGAACAGAATTATGAAAGTATTTTAAAATGTTAGATACCAATTTAGAAATGACCGATAAAATCGGTTATCTTCTTTTTAAAAAAGGAATAATAGATGCTCAGGTTCTCGAAAAAGCATTAACTGCAAAAGCGAACGACAGCAGCAAAATCAAACGAAACCTTGCCCAAATTTTGGTGCAGGATTTTAAGTACGACCACGATACGATCTTTCGTGAAGTTGCAATTCTGTATGCGTTCAGAGAACTCGACAGTAAGCCGGAAGATCTACCCCAGTCGAGGTTGGATTTTATTAAAAACACAATGAATAACTCCGGCGAACAGATTAAATCTCAAATGCTCGAACATAAAATTATTCCTTTTATGTACGATGATAGAATAAGAGACAAACTAATACTTGCAGCCATAGATCCAACGGAAAGGAACATTCCTAAAATTGCTTTTGGACTTAATGCCAAAAAGTACGAGGTAATTTATATACGCAAAAAAGATTACGATAAACTCATCGCAACTATTCTTCCACCGGAAAATGTGTATCTCAAAATGATGGAAGAAGCTAATTCCGAACTTGAGATTCAGCAGGACGATACTTCTTTAAGTGAAGAAGAGCTTGATGCCGAAATTAACAAAAGCGCTCTCATTAATCTTGTTGAAGGCGCTTTAGTTGAAGGCGTAAGAAAAGGCGCAAGTGATATTCATTTTGTCCCTAAATCCGGAAACAAAACTGAAATAGTAATGCGTGTGGACGGGAACCTACAGTTATGGCATGTTCAAGAAGGTACTTTGCCCGAAGCAGTAGTTGCTGTTGTTAAAGACCGTGCAAAGGGGATGGACAGATTTGAAAGAGAAAGGGCGCAGGATGGTTTTATTCAGAGAGATATTGACGGCATTATTATAAGATTTAGAGTTTCGGTGCTTCCTATGGTTGGTACCGAACTTAAAAACAAATTTGAAAGTATTGTAATTCGTATTCTTGATGATAGAAAAGTTATTAGGGATATTGATAAACTCGGATTAACCGGATACACAAAAGAAACTTTTCTTAAAGCTATCAATCAGCCGCAAGGAATGGTTATACTTACAGGTCCTACCGGAAGCGGTAAAAGTACAACGCTTGTTGCTGCATTGTATCAGGTAATAAATTCTACAGTAAATGTTTTAACTGTTGAAGACCCGGTTGAATATGTAATTGAAGGCGCGCGTCAGCTTAAGATTGGTTATAAGATGAATTTTGAACAAGCAATAAGATCAATATTAAGGCATGACCCCGATATTGTTCTTGTGGGTGAGATGAGAGATAAAGAAACCGCCGAGGTTGCAATAAAGTTAGCTAACACCGGGCACTTAACATTTTCAACGCTTCATACAAACGATGCGCCGAGTGCAGTTGCGCGTTTATACAAGATGGGAATTGAGCCTTTTTTAATTGCTTATGCAATTAATCTAATAGTGGCACAAAGATTGATTCGTAGGCTCTGCCCTAAGTGTAAAAAAAAGGTTGGCAATTTTGATGAAGAGTTTATGAATGCAATTGGTCTTAATATAGCCGAATGGAGAAACTATACAGTGTATGAAGCAAAAGGCTGCCCCGAATGCAATAATTCGGGTTACAAAGGACGGCTTGCTATTCACGAATCCCTTTATTTTACTAAGGCAATAAGACAGTTGATCGTTAAATCTGGAGAAGATGTTGATGAAGAAAAGATAAGGCTTCAAGCTAAACGGGATGGATCGCTAAACCTCCGTGAAGCAGGACTTGAAAAAGTTAAATTGGGTTTAACATCCATTGAAGAAGTAGTTGCCGGCACATCCGAGGAGTAATTATTTCTATTTCCAGGTAACTTTTTCAATAAATCGTAAAAATTGCTTTCATTGATGAGTTAATTAAGGCAAAAAAAAGTATTATTGAACGTCTGAGAACTTCATCTTTGCAAAAAATCAAATACCAGATAGCATCGGTTTTGAATTAGAATTTTTTAAGAAGTATAAACAATTGCGGAAAAGAGCAATATTTTCATTATATTTTAACCGTTCTTTTTACCGCTCAGTATAAATTTTTTTAAATAGACCGGATAAACATTGGTTCCAATTACTGAAGCAAAAACAATCTTGCAGAAAATAGTTCAAACTATTCCTCCGGCGCTTATCGGTCCGGACAGGGTGACTTATCTGCTTGACACCGCCGATAAAATTCCCTCCGAAGAAAAAATAGTTTTGCGAGAATTATTTAATAAATTTCTTACAAGCATGATTGAACGCGAAGCTTCGGATATCGAAGTAGGCGGGCATGGTAACGGCGGATACGTCTGGATGCGTATTCACGGAAAAAAAGAACGCATTAAAGATTTCCTCCAACTCACCGAAGAAGAAGCTGCGGTTATTATAATTAACTTGTTAAATAATAATCAACGAAAGTATTTGTCTGTTACGCGGAATTTGGATTTTAGTTATTCCTACCTTTACGAACGCAGGAGAACCAATGTTCGTTTTAGAGCCGATGCATACTTTGACCTTGATTCACTTGCTCTTAACATGCGCTCAATTAATGCCAAAGTTTTTCCACTCGAATCGTTAGAATTTCACCCATTGGCATTAAAAGCAATGAGCCATAATTATATAAAATTTGGCTTATCACTAATAACCGGCATTACCGGCTCGGGAAAATCAACTACTTTAGATGCGATTATAGACTATCATAATAAATTCGATCCTTCTCATATCGTAATTATCGCTTCACCAATTGAGTTTGTGCATAATTCTAATGTCTCAATCATCCGGCATAGAGAAGTTGGACGCGATGTGCTTTCATTTAAAGATGGGGTCATTCAGTCATTACGACAGGATCCGGATATAATTGTAATCGGAGAAATGAGAGACCCCGACACAATTCTGGCTGCATTAGAAGTAACCGATACCGGACATAAAGTTTTTTCGACTCTGCACACTTCTTCAGCGGTTGAATCTCTTGATAGAATAGTTGCCGAAGTACATCCTAATGAGCAGGATCGTGTACGGAATAGATTAGCAGATGTTTTAATTTCTGTTGTTTCGCAAAAGCTTGTTCCAAGCCTTGATGGTAAACGGGTTCTTGCAAAAGAAGTTCTGATAGTTAATCCCAGTGTTAAAGCGGCAATTAAAAACAACAACACAAGTGAAATTTATATGATGATCAACCAGGGCGCCCAGCAGGGAATGTTGACTCTCGAACAGGATTTGAAACGGCTATATCTTCAAAAGAAAATTTCTTTAGAGGCAGCAATTTCCTATTCAAACAATAAAACCAGAATTCAACAAATTCTTTCGGCTGTATAATTGAAAACTTTAATCAGTATATATTGCGAAGGTACCGACACAAAGATTGCCGTAATATCTCAAGATAAAGAGAAAATAAAACTTTTACGTACCGCTTCGTTCGATGTTCTTCAGAATAAAGCTCAAATTGATCCTGCATTTTCGTCTATCAACATCGAAGGCGACAGTCTTGATTTTCAGGGGGTTGAAAATCCGGATGGAGCGATCGGAATTTCTAATCCGGCGTTAATCAATTCAGAACTTAAAGGTATCAATCTTAGCAAAGCGCTGTTTGTCCCTGCGTTAACCGAGCCGGCAATTTACTATCACGTTTTTGAGAGAGGTAAACAAACAGGGAGCACTAAGTTAACTCAGGAAATTTTAACCGACATACAAGAAACAAAAAACATAAGCATTGATAAAGAAAATCTTGGATATGTTGAATTAGTTAATAAATCTCTCCTCTCTGTATTTTTAACCGGTGAAGTGCAGTGTATTAATTTAATTAATTCTCTCGCACGTCATAACGGGAAAAGATATTATAAAATTCCCGCTGTAAAGAGCGCCGAAATATCGCTTGCCTATTATGTGGCTAAAAGAAAAAAATTCTTTCCGGACGATCATTCATTAATTGTGTATATCGGTAAAGAGTACAGCAAACTTATATTTTTACACGGCAGAAAACTTCAGCACATAGGCGGCACACTTGATATAGGGACGTTAAACCTCCATACGTACGATGTCTATTTTTCTAAAATTCTTCTCGAAATGGAAAATGGCGGCATCACTTCGCTCGATAATATTATTGTTTGCGGTGAAGACGATTCAGAAAATTTAATCCTCTCTTTTTATGGCACTTTCCCGGAAGCAAATGTTTCCCGCTTAGAGTTTGATGACATGGATGTTTCTCAATTGCCTGCCGAACAGAGGGAAATATTATCGTCTTTCAGCATTGCAATTGCAGCCGCAAATGATTATCTCGACGATCTAAGCGAAGAGCATAGAGGGATCAATCTACTTCCTAAATATGTTAAGGAAGACCAAAAGTTATTCCAGTTTGCATGGCATGGTTATGCAATGATACCGCTACTTTTTGCGGCAGCATTTTTTATAACTTTGAAAGTTCTTCAAAACAATCAAGCGGAAAATGAACTTGATGCAGAACTTACAAAACAAACTTTTCTGCAGAGGCAAAACCAGGAAGTGCTGAACAATATTTCCGAGGTTGAGGGAAAAATAAATAACTTCGATCAAACACAAACCATTCTCGATTCGGCTGGAACGGACACCGGAGTATGGTCCCGAATTCTTGAAGACGTTTCGGGATTTGTAGGGGGAAGACAAAACCTCTGGCTGACAAATATAGTGAACGAGACCGGTACTAATATTGTAATTGAAGGTTATGCATTAAACAGATATGTTTTGACAGATTTTGCTTACCGATTACGCGGAAATGCAGTCTTAAAAAATATTCTCTTTGAATCATTAAGAGATAAAAACGCATATAAATTTATGGTTACTTTTAGTGAAACCGGATACCTGCAGGATGTAGAATGAACAGAAAAATTAAAAATACTTTGGTACTTGTTGTTCTTTTGCTTTTCATACTTGCAGCCGGCGGAGCGTTTATATTTTTCGTACAGAATAACAGCATTGAAGCAAAAAACACTCAATTAGCAACGATTAAAGCAAATAACTATGATCCGGAAATGCTTACGAATCAATATCAAACATTGCTTTCCCGATCTGCTCTTTTAGATTCTGTGTTGGCAGCACGAAAATTTAACATCCCGGTAAAATTGTCCTCGATTAAATTTTTTGATTTTTTAACTTCAATTAGTAATTCGTTTAATTCGATTACTCAGATAGATGTTGAATACATTGACGTGTTCCCGGAAAAAGATTTCTTTTATCACGAGTACAAATTAAGCGGCGGGGGAAACTATCATGATATTTTTAAGTTGATTTATGCTATCGAGCAGAGCAAAGAGTTAAAAAAAGTAACTACTGCTACATTCAGTAATTATATCCAAACGGATGCAGAGGGTTATCCTCAATTCTTAGTTAATTTCACATTAACGGCTCATGTTTATTATTCCAATAACGATCGTTTTAGCACAACTGTTTTAGTTGAAAATGATTTAACCGCTCCATCCACTTCCAATCCTTTTTATCCTTTGGTACAGAACGAAATTCCGCCTAATTTTGACAACCTATTAGAAGTGCAGGGCGCACGGCTGTTAGCGCTTATACCCGAAGGCGCATTTCTTTCGGATGCAAAAGGGAACACGTTTCTTCTTTGGGAAGGAGAACAAGTTTACTTAGGCTATTTGACACAAATAAATTATGACCGTAACAAAGTTAACTTTGTTCTTAATAAAGGCGGTATTATTGAAAAAGTTGAGTTGAGTTTAGAAAAAGATAATATTCAGAATGAAAACAAAATGAGATTGCAAAAATGAAAAAGTTATTTCTATTAATCGTTATACTTGTTTCCCAAACTCTGCTGCCGCAGCAGTGGATGGAAAACCAGTTGAAATCATACCGCAATCCGGACGAACTTGTTACAATGGCTGCAACTCTTTCTTTCAACCAGGCAATTGAATTATTGAGTAAGGTAAGCGAAAGTGTAACGGGAAGAAGAATAGTTTCAACATTTAAATCCGACGCCCCGATTAATATTGAAATTCAAAGTATGCCGTATGATAAAGTCCTGTTGATGATTACTCAAATGAACGGATTGATTTACGAAACGAAAGAAGATGTTATTATTGTTAAAAGCAAAGTTGCCGTTACAGAGGAAGAACGTAAATTTGAAAATTACGCCGAAGTAAACTCGAGAGAGATCAACATCTCAGCGGTGTTTTTTGAAATGAACATAAGCGAAGCAAGACAAAAGGGACTTGACTGGAAATTTCTTTTATCCGGCAAAGGGCTGGATATCGGAGGGAAAATTGGTGTTGATAGGGAAGCGTTACTTAATCAGCAGAACCAGCAGCAAAGCGGATCCAGTGGTGGAAGCCAAAATGATCTTTTAACAAATCCTCAATTTGAATTAAATACAAAATCAACTTTCGATGTTGGCGGATTTTTTGGAGAAGCGACAACCTTGTTCAAATTTTTTGAAGAAGAAAATGTTGGAGAAATTATAGCCAGCCCAAATATAACCGTACGCGATCGCATAAAAGCTAAGCTTCAGGTTGGCTCTGATATTTCAATCAAACAAAGAGATTTTTCAGGAAACGTAATAGAAAATTTCTATTCAACAGGTTCAATAATTGAAGTGACTCCTTATGTCTATTCTCAAGAAGGAATTGATTATATTTTGCTTAGTATAAATGCCGAAAGAAGTTCTTATGTGCCTGATCCTCAAACAACTATTATAAACAAAACACTTGCAAATACTCAAGTGCTTATGCTCGACGGTGAAGAGACGATTATTGGCGGATTGTTCGTTAATGAAGAAACCAAGATACGAACCGGAATACCGTTTCTTAAAGATTTACCCTGGTGGGTACTGGGTCTGCGCTACGTTTTCGGAAGCGATGAAACGCGCATTAATAAAAAAGAACTTGTAATATTGATAAAAGCATCCTTAGTTGCTCCTTTAAAAGAAAGACTTGCCTGGCCTAATACATCTAAAACTCCTGTGAAGGATGAAGTGCTTCAACAAAGGGAAAAAATAAAAATGCATCAGTTTAATCAGTCACCTAAAGAAGAGTAGGGAATCAAATGGAATCTATTTTAATTGTCGATGACGACGTCAATCTTTGTACTGTTCTCAAGGAAGAATTGGTAGAGGTAGGGTATAACGTAGAATTTGTGAACAACGGAATTGCTGTATTTGATTGCCTGTCAAGAACTCCTGTTGACCTTATTCTGCTTGATCTTAAAATGCCCGGGATGGATGGATTTGAAGTGTTGAAAGAACTCCATGATAGAAAAATCAAAGTAAAAATTATAGTTCTAACTGCTTATGCCGACGTAAAGAGCGCAATTGATTCTGCAAAAATGGGCGCAAGCGATTTTATTAGCAAACCCTACGATTTTGATGAACTTTTAATTACCATACGCAAGGTACTGCAAAGAGATACTTAATCTAAATGAAAATCAGCTATCGAATTCTGTTCATTAATTTTATTATTGTTTTAATTATAGTGGGAAGTGCGGCATTTGCTTTTTATTCTATAATGTATAACCTGCTCAGTTCCCAGCACTCAAAATATCTCTCAAATTCCGTAAACAATTTTGTTTACTTCTACAGCGAATTTCTTCAAGAAACAGAATATGATTTTTTATATTTAATGAGGGATGACGTTGACCCGCAAATAAAACCCCCGATGCTTGAAGGCAGAAATGTGGATTTTATTCTCAAATCAATTAACGATTCAACTAAAATGCTTGTCTCGGTTGCGTCCGTTAATCCAGTTAACATCAACAGTCCGCTTTTTACAATTGAAGAATTCAATGAAGAAAATCCATATGCAATTATAAAAGGATACCGCTATTTAGACGGAACGTATTACTATTTTGGAAAAATTCTCGGGCAGGAAGAGCTTACCGGACTTGCAAAAAAAATAGGAGCTGAAATTGCTTTCATATGGCAGAAAACTCCCGCTGCGGTATCTAATGAAGCCGTAAACAATATTTATACTTATGATATAAAATCGGCTTACGATTATCTTTCCAGAACGGATAACTTTAGGTTGTATTCAAAAGAAACAGAAAATAGCGATCTGCTTGCCTCTCTTTTCAGACCGTCCGAATATTCATCCTCAAATTATAAGTTTGAATTTATAATTTTTACTACTCTTAATGAAGTTTCGGAATTAAAAACCAACTTAAAGTACATCTTAATAATTATCGGGTTTTCAGGCGTGCTGTTGTCCTTAATCCTAACCTTCCTTTTTACCGACAGAATGCGCAGCCAAATTACACAGCTTAGTAAAGCAACCGAAATTACTAAACAAGGCAACTTCAAAAACAAAATACCGGTTAAAACAAATGATGAATTAGGACAACTTGCAAAAGCTTTTAACATAATGCTTGATGAACTAGACAAAAACCAAAAGGCGAAGCAGGAATATTCTGAGTTTATAACCCTCATCAATCAAAATGCTACGCTTCAGGAAATCTCGGACGTGTCATTAAAAAAAATAATAAAAACTTGCAAGTTTACTGTCGGCGCTATTTTTATGGTTGATGGCGAGGAAACAAAAATTATTAGCTCATTCGGAATAAAACCAGAATCATCCACACCGGAAAAACAGGATTTCTTAAAACCGGTAATAGCAAGCAAAGAACCGATGGAAATAACTTCCGCCGACGATTTGCCGGTTGTTTCGGATGGAATATTATCATTTAGTTTAAAATATATATTGATACAACCAATTCTCTACAACAATAAAGTTATCGCCGTGCTTGAGCTGGGAGGCGTTGAAAAACCCACGGATGAGGCAAAGGAATATTTAAGCAAAGTATTGGAGCAGCTTGCTGTTGGATTAATAAACGCGTCAACATTAATGCAGCTTGAAAATCTTGTGGTTGAATTAAAAAACCTTAACCATGATTTTCAGGAGCAAAATGTTCAGGTAAGAAAACAGAACGAAACACTTATTGAACTTCATCAAAAATTAAAAGATAAAGCTAATGAATTGGAGGTTCAGAAAAAACGCGCAGAAGAATCTACAAAGTTAAAATCGCAATTTCTGGCAAGCATGTCGCACGAACTTCGCACTCCGATGAATTCAATTCTTGGTTTAACGGAACTTGTGCTCGATCAGGGAAATCTTTCAGGTAAAGATTGGGAAAGAATAAGTGTAGTTTTAAAAAGCAGCCGCCGTTTAATGAGTTTAATTGACGACATATTAGACCTATCAAAAATTGAAGCCGGTAAAATGGAGCTTCGTGAAGAGGAAGTTCTATTGGATGAAATTATTTTGGAAGCAGAAACATCAATTAGCCCGCTGATTATAAACAAAAATATAAACTTAAGAGTTATTCGTAACGCAGAACCTCAAATAGTGATACGTACCGACAGGGGTAAAGTAATACAGGTACTTATTAATCTTATGGCAAATGCTATAAAATTTACCCAACGGGGGAATGTGGTTCTAAATATTTCGCAGCCATCTAAAGACCAACTTCAGTTTGATATAATTGATACCGGTATCGGTATCTCCCCCGAAAATCAAAAATTAATCTTTGAAGAATTCCGTCAGGTTGACGGAACATCAACAAAAAAATACAACGGCACCGGGCTTGGTTTAGCGATATGTAAAAAAATTGCAGGGATGCTAAATGGTTCTTTGTCTGTTGAAAGTGAAGTAGATAAAGGTTCAACCTTTACTTTTACAATACCTCTTATTAAAACGGGAGTTAAGACCGACCCTAAAAACGAAAATGAAGAATTACAAAAAGCTTTACTAAAACCGGTGCTCATTGTAGAGGAAGAACCTGAAATACGTTTAACCATGGGGCAGTATTTGTCTTCGCTTGGTTACAATGCAGCCTATTTAATGAATGGTGAAGATGTAATTGAAAAGTTAAAAAAAATAAATCCTCGAGCCGTTGTAGTAGATATGAATATGAAAGATGCTGACGGGTGGAATTTATTACAAAGTGTTAAATCAGAGGCAAACACTTCTTCAGTGCCCGTCATAGCAATTATGATTAAAGGAAATGAAAACAAAGGGCATGGCATTGAAGTTTATGATTATTATGTAAAACCGGCTGACAATAATCTTAACACTTTGATTAAAAATTTATCTTCATCAACAAATAAAAAGATTGAGAGAATTGTATTAGTTGATGCGGATAATTCAGAAATGCAATCCGTTCAAAAGGTACTAACCGGAGGTAAATTCATACTGGATTTCGTAAAAATGAGTGAAGCTTCTTTGGATGACATAAACAAACTTCAGCCGGAATTAATTATTACTTCTTTAATGATGAAAAAAGGAGAAGGGATAAGTTTAATTAATAAACTGAAACAGACTAAAAGTACAAAACATATTCCAATTATTGCGGCTTTAGATTCGTCAACTGCCGTCGAGGTTGTTCGTGACCTGAACAAAACGTTGGAGATGATAACGCTTGCGGGCACTAAACATTCACTCGATGTTTTAAAGATTGTACGCGATAAGTTAAATATGTATGAAGAAAAAATTATTCTTGAAAACGATGATGACATAATTCACGATGCGCCTTCAATACGAGCAAAGATTCATGAAACAATGCGAAATAAAAAAATTTACAAAGGCAGCGTATTAATTGTAGATGATGATCCGGATACTTTGTTTACATTAAATGAAATTGTGCAGTCGCTTGGGAATAAAACTATTCTTGCAAAAAATGGTGTGGAATGCCTCGAAGCGCTTTCGCAGATAATCCCCGATTTAATTTTGCTTGATATAATGATGCCGGAAATGGATGGATTTCAAACTATTAATAATATTAAGAAAAAATCAGAGTGGTTGAATATTCCGGTGTTTGCAGTTACTGCGAAGGCAATGGCAGGTGATAAAGATGTAGTTCTAAAACATGGTTTTGATGATTATATTACAAAACCAATTAATGCGAATTCACTCGCCTTAAAAATAAACCAAATATTATCCAAACTTTATATGAGTTGAAAATGAAAAAGATTTTAGTGGTTGATGATTTACCGGAAAATGTATTTATGCTGCAGGATAGGCTTGAGCATGAGGGTTATGAAGTATTAACTGCTTATGACGGCAAAACCGGTCTTCAAAATGCAAGGGAATTTTTGCCCGATCTTATTTTGCTCGATGTGATGATGCCCGAGATGAGTGGTATCGAGGTTTGTAAGGTTCTTGCCGGCGAACCCGAAACTTCATACATTCCTATAATTCTTGTAACAGCCAAAGCCGGCGCGGAAGATATAAAAGAAGGATTAGAAGCCGGTGCGTATGATTACATAAAAAAACCATTTAACCGGATCGAATTATTAGCGCGTGTTCACTCGGCGTTAAAACTATCCGAAGCGCACAAAAAACTAATTGAATCGGAGAAAAGCAATACTTATGCGGCAACCGTTGTAACTACGAATCATAAAATTAAGCAGCCGCTTACGTTAATGAGTTTATCGTCGGCAGCAATAAAAAGGGAACTAAAAAAAGACGTAGTTCCCCGTGAAGCAATATTAAGGCGTATTGCCTATATTGATACTGCTATAAAAGAAATAACCGACGTGCTTAATCAATTAAACACAGTAAAAAATATTACTTTCTCCGATTATACAAAAGATATTAAAATGGTTGATGTTGAAAAGAAAGACAAAGACGAAGGGGTTGGAAAATCAAATTAGTTTTTGAATAGTTCCCAGCATTGATTCAAACTCGTAAGGCTTGGATAAAATACTGTTTATGCCTATCTCCGCCGGATTAAGATTCTCCTCAACTGATAGGCTGCCCGAGGAGAGTATAATGGGCATAGTAAATTTAAGTTCGCGTATTTTTTTTATGCATTCCAGACCATTCATTCCAGGCATATTGTAATCTATTATTACCAGGTCGGCTCGTATTTCTTCAGTTAATACTTTCAAAGCTTCCTCACCGGTAGATACTATAACAACGTAATAACCGTTTGATTCTAAAAGTTCGGCGAGCAAATCGCGCAGCATAATTTCATCATCTACAAGTAATATTATTTTATCGGGAGCGGGTTGTTTTTCCAACTCCTTCGGTTCGAAGGCGGGAATAAAAACATCAAACCTGGTACCTGCATCGGGAACGCTTGTAACCTCAATATGACCTTTGTGAGCTTTAATAATGCCGTAAGTAACATATAGACCGAGTCCGCTGCCTGTTTCTTTTACTTTTGTAGAAAAATAAGGATCAAAAATTTGCTGAATATTTTCTTCTTTAATGCCCGTGCCGCTGTCCTGCACTGAAATCATAGCATAGTTGCCCTTTTCGAGGAGAGGGTGTTCCATCAGATTTTGTGAATTCAAATTAAAATTTTTTCCCGAAAGTTTGATGGTTCCTTTTCCTTCAATTGCTTCTTTTGCATTAACACAAAGATTAAGAAGAACCTGGTAAATCTCTGTTCCGTTACCGAGTATGTCAAAAATCTTTTCTGCTATATTGCTCTCAAAAGTAATATTCTTAGGAAAGGTTTGATTAATTACTTTTGATATTTCTGAAAGAAGATGATTCGGTTTAATCAGTTCTTTTCTTTTAGGAGTTGGTTTTCCGTAAGACAATAAGCCTTTGGTCAAATCCTTTGCCCGAATCGAACAACTTTCGATATTGTCGAGAAGCCGTGTTATATCTTCACGCGGCGTCACACGCTTTTTTAAGAGATTCAAACTGCCGAAAATACTCGATAGAAGATTGCTAAAATCATGCGCCATACCGCTCGTTAATTTTCCAATTGTCTCAAGTTTCTGAGCCTGCATCAAACGATTTTCAAGCGTTGCATTAAGTTCCCGTGTTGAAATGCTGGAAGTTGCGAATGATAATAGTATTGCAAATTGTTCCACAACATTCATTTCGGAGGCTAAATAATTCTTGTCGTTTTTTCCGACCAAAATTGCGGCAACAAGTTTATTATCAAAAAAGCAGGGAGCTATTACAATATTTTTTAATCTAAATATTTCGGTAAGATTATAACCAATATTTCCCTGTTCGGGTTTTATTAATAGAGGCTTTTTATTGATTGCAAACCACTTCGAAATAAAAGAAAAATTTGAGAGTAGTGCATTCTTAATTTCCGTTTCATCGGTAATTTTTTTTTCGGGATCAACAGTTATAAATCGCGATTCCTTTTTTTCATCAAAAACTATAACGAGCCCGAAGTTGCTGCGGCTAATTGATATGACCCGAAATAAAATTTCTTCCGATAGAACGTCAAGCGAGTTTTCTTTAACCAAAAGAGTTAAAATGTTTTGCATTTCCTTTTGAAACAGCAAACCAGAATTTTTTTCAGATTGATCGTTACTGCGATCAATTGGTACAAATTCAATTATAAATCTATCATTGTGCGCAGTTGAATCTATTAGAGTAACTTTGATTATCCCCTGGTTGTCTGGCAGCTCGAAAACAGAAACATCACTTTTAATTAGATTTAATTCGGGTAAAGAGGGAAAAACTTCCTTTACCTGAATTCCGGTTAGTTTTTCTTTCCCTGAAGCCTCAAGGAAATATTTATTATGCCAGATGATCTTGTCATTTTTATCAGCTACGGCATAAGCGCGTTCGCTTGTTTTAAGGATTTGTAAAACTGCTGATTTAGAAATTGCCATATCTAATCTTGTTTGATTTGATATTTTTTAATTTTCGTGTACAATGTTTTTTGGCTTATCCCTAACTGTCTCGCGGTTTGTACTCTGTCCCACTTATTAAAATTTAGCGCTTTTGCAATATGGATTTTTTCAATTTCTTCCATACTCAAAATACTATCGTCACTAACAACTTTAGTCTCGTCTGGTAAAATATTGGAAGGCTCTTTAATTTTAATATTTGGCAGGTTCAAATCTTCAATACGAATATGTTCCCCTTCGGCAAAAATGATTGAGCGTTCAATTATATGTTCTAACTCGCGGATATTGCCAGGGAAACCATAATTTAATAAAACAAATTCCGCCTCGGGTGAAAGTTTCTTCCGTGCCCGGATTGGTGACTTTGCTTCAAGAAAATGATTAGAAAGAAGCAATATATCTTCCTTTCTATCTCGCAAAGGGGGTATAGTTAACGTTATGACGTTAAGTCTGAAAAGCAGGTCGCGACGGAAAGTTTTTTTATCAGCTTCCTCCAACAAATTAAGGTTTGTTGCCCCAATAACTCTAACATCGGAAGTTAAATTTGTAATTCCGCCGATTCTTCTGTATTCACCGTTTTCAAGAAAACGAAGTAATTTAGGCTGAAGCGAAAGACTTAGTTCACCAATTTCATCTAAAAACAAAGTGCCGCCGTGTGCAATTTCAACAAGCCCCTGTTTAGTATTTTTAGCGTCAGTAAAAGCTCCTTTTTCATGTCCGAAAAGTTCGCTCTCAATTAATTGATCAGGCAAAGAGGCACAGTTTATAACAACAAAAGGTTTATCACAGCGGGCAGAATGTTTATGAATAAATTCTGCAAACAATTCTTTCCCGGTGCCTGTTTCACCTTCAATAAGAATATTAGAATCGGACTGCGCAGATTTATTTGCAAGGTTAATTACTTTACGAAGTTCCGGACTTTCGCCGATAATACGGGTAGAAAATTTTTTATTTGACTGTTCCGATACGAGGAGGTTTTTAACTACGAGATCTTTATGTTCTAATGCTCTATTTATTGTAATAAGGAGTTCGTCAAAATTATAAGGTTTAGTAATAAAGTCGTAGGCACCAAGTCTAATGCACTCAATCGCTTTTCTAACTTCGGTTTGGGCAGTTAAAACAATTATTTGTACCGAGGAAGTATAGTCCGATACAAATTTCAGTACTTCTTCACCCTGAACATCACGCATATTCAAATCAAGAAGTAAAATATCGAAATTTTTTCTTCTAATTGCCTCAATAGCAAAACTACCGTCATAAACAGTATCTACAGAAAAACCTTCCTCAAGCAATTGTTCCTTCAGCAGGTAACAAAGGGTTTCATCATCATCGCACACTAATATTTTAGAATTCTTTTGCATACTTTGGAAATTTATATTTATACATTTGGAATAAAAAAGTGAAATCTATATATTTGTGACTCTTAATTTTAGGGCGCGTAGCTCAGGGGTAGAGCATCTGCCTTTTAAGCAGAGGGTCGGTGGTTCGAGCCCACCCGCGCTCACAATAAAGCCGCTATTTGTTGCGGCTTTTTAATTTTAAAGTAAAGAAAATTAAAGCCTGTTTCAATGTTTTTTACAGCTGAATAAATTATAATATATAGCTTGCAATTTTCAACCATAAACATATTTACTAGAGTTTTTTACAATTATTAGAAAAATCTTTATCTCATTAATATTAAAATAATAATAAAACGGTTTAATTATAATATAATAATAATATAACGGCAAGATTTAATTATATTTAACATGATTCCCGTTCGAATCATCGGGATCATTTAATCTGTATTCTAATTTTTGATAAGAAATTTTCACTTAATCACCGGTTATCATACGTATGGGCGAGATAATTTTTTGGACAATTGTTAGAATTGTTGTTGTAATTCCTGCAATGTGGGTATTACAGGGCTACATTGATTTTAATTTTTGGTGGTTAGTTAATGTATTAGTAACGTACGGAGTCATTATTCATCCGGCGGTAGTACATTACCGTTTATTCGTAGAAAAAAACAAATCGGTAATCGAATCAAGTTTATGCTCAACCTGCATCCATTTTGATGAATCGGCTGTTCTATGTATGAAATATGATAAACACCCGACAGCAATTTATCTGCCCTGCGAAGGCACGGCATGGGAACCGAGGAAAACTTCTTTTAAGAAATAACAAATTTGTACTTTATTTATCAAACATAATCAAATAACTATGCGAGGAATTAATGGCTCTTAAAAATGATCAGGTTGTAACAATTAACTTCACTTTGAAAGATGACGAAGATACAGTTGTTGACTCAACCGAAGGCAGCCAGCCCTTTTCTTTTATCAGCGGTAGAAATCAAATACTGCCAAAGTTAGAAACAGAAATCGGAAATATGTTAATTGGCAGCAATAAAATAATAATACTGTCAGCTAAAGAAGGTTATGGCGAATTTAAATCGGAAGCAGTTGGAACTGTTAAACGAGAAGACTTCCCGGAAGGGACAGAAATAGAAGAAGGAATGGATTTCATGGCTAACTCACCCGATGGACATCAGATGCCATTTATTGTTACACAAATTGATGGAGACGATATTACACTCGATTTTAATCATCCGCTTGCAGGGAAGCAATTAAATTTTGACGTAGAATTATTGGACGTTCGAAATGCAACAGCAGACGAGTTAGCACATGGACACGTTCATGGCGCCGGCGGGCATCATCATTAAGGACTGTAATTAATTTTAAATCTTGACAAATCGGGCAGGTGTTCTCTATCTCTGTTTAATTCATATTCATAAATTACCCTGCCCAGGTTTGCGAGATAGGGAAATCCTATACTATCATATTCATATTTATCATCATTAAAAATCTCATCTTCATTTACATAAACAACTGCCGAGAGAAAAAATTCTACATTGTTTTCGAAATCAACAACATAAGCGTTGTCTATTATAAATCCATAAGCAAGCCCAACTTTATTGAATATTCTAATGTTTGAAGGGATTGTATCCTGTTTATCTCCGAACATAAAAAACTTTACATAAGCATCCCAATAATGTGTGTAGTCGTTATAAAATGGGTACCGGCTTTCACCCGGAAGCATTGACATATATTTGTAAAGAAAATTGTAATCATCCTCTGTCAAATTGAATCGCTGTTCTTCCGGAACCGTCTCGGGGAACAAAACATTTCTTAATACAGATTGCATATCTTTAAGTGAAAAGTAATTTGAGCTGCGGAAATCTTTAGGTTGTTGTACAAGAGAATCTCCAGCAATATAACCCTTACCCATCAAGGCTGAAGCAATATCATTTTTTAAATCTTCGCAGTTATAAGTAAGCGGCTGCCGATAAATGATTTTCTCTCCCGAAAAAAACTCAAACGGATTTGTATATTTGTTCGATTCGAAAGTTCGATCAACAGACAATCTGTGTGAGATTACCGTATTCATTAATCCTTTTTTCTGCAGATTATCGTTCAAATATTTTTGACCGAGAAATTCATACACTCTGTTGAAAGCATCATTATCACTTACTAAAAAAATCTTCTTTATATACTGCGCAATCGAAGGGAGATTATTAATCGATGAAGTGTCTTCCTTCACCCTTACCTGCCCTGCGTATGCGCTATCGATCCTCAAAGGAGTATATTTGTTTAATCCTTCTATCTTAATTTCATTTAATTTTTCTAACGCCAAAATTGCGGCGGGAAGTTTTACCGTGCTGGCTGGATAAAAATAAATATCATTCTCTACATTATACTCAAATGACCGAAAACCTGGAGTGTTATTTTCATTGCGGTTAATTTGTGTATATAAAATCTGCACCCGATATTTTTCGGGATCAGCGGATACCGGTAACAGCAAAGTTTTATTTTGATCAATTATTCCTGCTAAAAGATTTTTTCTTACCTGTTGCGCTTGAATAAAAGATATAAAAAAGCAGAGGAAAAAGAAGCCGGTTATAAGTTTTTTCATTTTTTTTCCAATTTTTTATTTGCAAATGTATAAAAGCGAAGGCAGAGACAAAACTCTTTGTCCCTTTTTTTAAAATGTCAATACTAAATCTTTACAATTTCTCAAAAACTTTAATTATTAATTTTTCGGAGATCATATGCGAATTATTTACAAAAATCTTGTAAGAATTTCATCTTTCTTTTTAATTCTGCTTTTCTGCAGTTTTATAGTTTACGCCTATTCAACAGGCATCACCGGAGTTACAAAAAAGAATGGAGACGGCTGCACTTGCCATAATCCCTCGCCATCAGGTAATGTAAGTGTGGCAATAACTGGTCCCGCTGTTGTTCAAATAAATTCAACAAATAATTATGATATAACAATTACTGGCGGTCCACTGACCCGCGGAGGCACAAACATAGCCGCTTTAACAGGAACGTTAAATACAGTAAACGCTGAACTTCAAAAGATAGGCGACGAATTAACACATATTCAGCCCAAGGCAGTCTCCGGCGGTTCGGTAACTTTTTCTTTTTCTTATACAGCCCCGGCAGCCGAGGGATTTGACACACTCTATGCAAACGGAAACAGCGTTAACTTTAATGGTCAAAATACAGGCGATGAATGGAATTTCGCTTCCAACTTCGCTGTTCAGGTACTTGCGGAAATTCCGGTTGAGTTGGCTTCATTTACTTCTTCTGTCGATGATAATATTGTTACATTAATGTGGAAAACAGTTACCGAAAAAAATAATTACGGGTTTGAAATACAGCGGTCAGCGTATAGCGATCAGCGTACAGCTGAATGGGAGAAGATTGGATTTGTTAAAGGTTTTGGAACAGTAAGCGAAGCAAAAAATTATACTTTTACAGAGACGATAAGCGAATCGGGCAGATATTTCTATAGATTAAGACAAATTGATTTAGGCGGATCATCGACGTATTATAAATTAAATTCAGAGGTTTCAATTTCGATTCCATTTGAATTCGCTTTATCACAAAATTTTCCAAATCCTTTTAATCCATCAACTACAATTGAGTTTGCGCTTCCTTTCAGCGGAAATGTGAAATTAAAAATTTACAACACTCTTGGGGTAGAAATAGCAGAGTTAATAAATGAACAAAGAGAGGCTGGAAGATATTCAATAAAATTTGCTAGCAGTTCAATCGGCGGCGGATTGGCAAGCGGAGTTTATTACTATAAAATTGATGTAACAAACATGGATAATAGAAGCTCCATCAGTTCGGTTAAAAAAATGATTTTGATGAAATGATTTCAAGGCTAATGGATGTAACATTCAAATTTAAATGAAACGCATTAATTGTAAATGATTCGATAGACGAATGAAATATTAAACGAGGAAACGATGGAAAAAGTAACGAATACAAAAATGAACTATACAGTGTTAATATTAATCCTTGCGGCTTCTTTTTTTGCTTATGCATTTTCCAGTGGGATAACCGGTAGAACTTTAAAGAGCGGCACAAGCGGATGCGAGTGTCACGGCGCAGCACCAACTACTGGAGTAAGCGTCACAATCAACGGACCCGATTTATTAGGGATAAATGAAACCGCTGAATATACAGTTACAATATCCGGCGGACCTGCAGCCAGTGGAGGAACAAATATTGCGTCATCCGGAGGCACACTAAATCCATCACAGGGTTCCGGGCTGCAAAAAATTGGCGCGGAATTAACGCATACTTCGCCAAAAGGATTTACAAGCGGCAGTGTTACTTTTAAATTTAATCTTACTGCGCCTTCCGCTGCCGGGAATGTTATTCTTTTTGCAAATGGGAATAGTGTAAATCTTAACGGACAAAACAGCGGCGACTCGTGGAACTTCGCTCAGAATAAAACTATTGAGATAACTACCGCAACCGGTGTGGATGAAAACGCAACTGTTAAATCGTTCCGCCTTGAACAAAATTTTCCTAATCCATTTAACCCAACTACAAATATCAATTTCAGTATACCTGAATCAGGGAATGTAAAACTTGTTGTGTATAATTCCATTGGTGCGGAGGTAGCTGTTCTTGTAAATGATTATAAAAGCGAAGGAGAGTACAGTTATAATTTTAACGGAAAAAATTTAACATCGGGCGTTTACTATTACAAACTTTTCTCGGGAAATGGTGTTATTACGAAAAAAATGTTGATGATTAAATGAGTCCACTCAAAAAAGGTTATTTCTGTCATTGATCGTTAGTTAATCCCGCAAGCGGGATTAACTAACGGATTTGTACTGACTATACTTAATAGAACCCTTTTAAACCGGACTCATCAATAAAACATCCTGGAGTTTAACCTAACTCAAAAGTAGTTACACCAAACAATCTACTTAAGGAAATTTCCGGTTGATTATCCGTGTACATTCTTGCTGTTTCAAATACACTTTTCATATTATGCTTTTGGGCAAGGCTGACCGCATCAAAGTTCACTTCGGGTGTATCTAAAAATATCGGCTGTCCTGTTTTTACACTTGCTTTTAGTGCAGTAAAAATATCACTAGCAATTTGCGGCGTATCTGCGAAAAGTGGTCCTATTTTGTAACCACTACGGCAAACCCTAATCATTCCGTAGCCTTTTAATCTTTCATTTTCTATAACTCCGAATGCTTTCCTTTCAGGCTGATTCAGCCAGCGCTTAAGAAATTTTTTCCTCCCGGCAGGGAAAAATTCCTTATCATACGATTCAATTTTTTTAAAGGGAATGGTTGATAATTCAACGATATTACTCTGTGTCTCCAACTGTCCGCCGCTTACTCCTTCAAATCGTATATTACGGTAAGCGAGTTTGAAACCGGATTTTTTATAATTTTTCTGTTGAGCAATAACGCCGTCTAAACCGATGTTTCTATTCTTTAAATATTCGAGACCGGCAGTCCAAATTTTTATTCCGTATCCTCGTCCTCTATATTCAGGTTTAACAATATAAAAACCGAGGAAGCCAAAAATTTGCCCGTATTTTATAACAGAAATAACTGCAACCGGTTCATCATTCACTAACCCGATCAAAAATCCATTCGGGTCTGCTGCATAAAAACAATCTGTATCATACAAACCGGGATTCCAGCCCTCGATAGCAGCCCATTCAATTGCAGTATCAATTTCACTGCGCTGCATTGTTCGGATTATGTAATTTTTATCTTCCAGGATAGTTTGTAAAGTAGTTTTAGGATTAATTTCTATTTCGCTTTCCTCGCAGTGACAAGCATCGTAGAGCGCCAAAGAATTTTGTCGAGAATATTTTCAACGATAAAAATTTTTAATTTCGATTTAATATCTTTTACGTGTCTGCCGCTTCGCATGTCAATAACTTCAAACCCGAACCTGCCGAGAGTGTTTTTAATTGAAGCCGGGCTGTAATACCATAAATGATGGTCGGTATCATAATAAGCGCCCTTGTTTTTTTTTCGAAAACCCAGCCTCTCCAAAAATGATTTAAATATCGCCGATCGGGAATTTATATTAGGCAAAGCGAGAAAAAAGATTCCGTTGTTTTTTAATATGTGTGAAATAATTTTCAAATAGTCTTGTGGATTTTTAAGATGCTCAATTACATGCAGCATTGTGATCACGTCAAAATAATTTTCTTCCAGTTCAAGTTTAAGAAAATCGCCGCAGTAAATCTGAAGATTGAGTTTATATTTAATTCTATCAACCGTCGAGCAGTCAACATCATAACCGATTGCTTCCCATCCTCTTTTACGGGCGAGGTCAATTAAATGTCCGTAACCACAGCCTATGTCGAACAATTTCCCTTTTGAATTGTTATGTTCTTCAATCAAATTAAGACAGAATTGATGCGAGAGGAATAATTCTTCATTCCATTCCGAATCTGTGTGTGTATATTTTGAATAATAATCGGAAAGGTATTCATCCGTGTACTGCGGATTCATAAATTTAATTTTACAGGCATAGCACTTGAAAATATTTATGGAAGATGCTGTTGAAAAAAAATGATGAATATCAGTTGAGCCGCACAATTCACATTTTTCTTTTAATGGGTCGAACTTTTTCATAAGCTTTATTTAAAAACGCTGATTAAGATTTTTTTATTAGTTGAATATTCAAAACCTTCGAATGATATACAACCGAAGATAATAATGCAATTAAAAATGAAAAAACAATTGCAAGAACAGGAGAGTTTATAAATCCAGCAGTTAGAGATGAAAGAACAAGCGCGGTAAAACCAAGCAAAACTGCAAACCCAATATTCTTTAAGTCTTCATCGTCTTTTAACTTCCGTAGAAATTTAATATTGAAATACCACACAGAAAAAATCAATAACAAAAACGAAATCAAACCGAGCAAGCCGCTCTCAAAATAAATTTGGATAAAGTCGTTATGCCAGCTTCCAACACCCTTGTCGGCAAGTTGATCTTTGTATGGAAATATATCGTGAAATGTTTTTGTTCCGAAACCGATAACGGGGTGTTCAAAAACCAGCGCCTTAGCCGCCCTGAAAATGATATCTCTATCAGAAAATGCCGTTGGGTTTTCAACTCTGTTTGTTAATTCCGTCTTGTTGTTTTGAAATGATAAAACAGAAATTAAAGCAGTGACTAATAAAATTAAAAGAGCAGATTTAATTGTGAATTTTTTTAGAAATAATGCGGCGACTATCAAAAGTCCCGCAATTGCAATATTCGTTCTTCCCATAGAGGTTACTATTGCAGCGAGCATAATTGAAGTTCCGAGAGACCATAAAATCCAATTGTATTTTTTGCTTTTATTATACGGAAGAATTAGTTGAAACCCGAGAGCTGTAATCATATAAGATGAAAATGTTGCATAGCCAGTGGTAAATGTTTCTGTTCTCTCCACCATTTTTAAGTTAAATAGAACAAGTCCAAGCAAAGCCATAGCTATTGCTGCCAATGCGAAGCAGTATGCAGCTTTAATAACCTTTTCTAACGGAAGCGCTTTTAAGTAAAATGATAATGCAAAAAAACTTAAATAAAATAAAGCTTCTTTATAAAGGGAATGAATACTTGATGCGGGGTATTGAGAAAATATAATTGCAATAACACGCACAACTCCAAAAATCAAAATAAATAGAGCGAAAGTAGTTAATGCCTTTTTTTTCTCAGATGTTTTTTCAATCAGCCACAAAACGGATAACAACCCGAAAAATAGTTGAAGCAAAAACAATGACAGCAGGTAACTTGAAATACCAGCAAGCAGCAAATAAAAAATTAATTTTTCGTTAAAGCGGGTTTTGAGCATAATAAAAACTAAAAAAAAACATTAAAACTATGCCGTCAATTTACAATGAATGATTTAATTTAGCACAACATAGAGCAGATTAAAGAATATATTTTTTGCAACAGCATTTCAATTCTACAATAGTTCGATTAAAACGCTATCACAATCAATCAAAAACTGATCGTCATTCAATTTCAATTCTACAATAGTTCGATTAAAACATGGGTTATTCAATCAAAAAGAACGGCGGGGAAATTCATTTCAATTCTACAATAGTTCGATTAAAACCACGCCAAAAGAATTTGATGCTTCAAACTTTGCACATTTAATTATTGATCACCTTACATATCTCTTATATGAGCTATTTAAAGTATTTCATTTTCTTTTGAATCAACTTCATAAGCTTTATTAGAATGTTTGTTTTATTTTGTACTTGTGTGGTTTTAAATCTACTTTCCTATTTATGGTTTAAGTTATCATGTACTTAATTCAATTTTATATTTTTCAACTTGCTTAGCCCAATCATCATTATCCAAAACATTAACGAAGGGATTTGGGATCATTAAAGGTTCATAACTTTTATCTAATATTTTGTCTCGGTCAACTAAATATAAAAAGTAATTTTCTCCTCTTCTTCTTGAAACCTCTATTTCATTTCTTGACCAAAAGAAATACGGTTTTCCAACATAGGATTTCACTTCTATAAACATGTCGTTAATAATTGATTCTTCATTTTGAAATGAAGCTATGTCGTAACCTTCAGCAACAGAATACTCCGCCACCCAATTAATTCCAACTTTGTCATTTAATCTTTTCTTTTCAAAATTCAAAACAAATTTTTCTGCTTCCTCACCATGGATCTGTTGTTGTTCTAAGATTTTTTTTAGATCGTCAACCCCTAATTTTCTTTTCTTAATCTCTGGAAGGATTATTTTGTCAAAAATTTTTTTATATCGAGAATTGAGAATATATTTTTTAAATTCCTGAACAGGGTGAATTTGTATTACATCAAAATCAATAAGTAGTTGTTTGAAATTTGAGAATTTAAAACCAAAGGCAGAATTATTTATTTGAGTAGAGTGGTAAATAATATCATATGATATGTGTTCAGAAGAAAAAATAGCATGAAAAATATCGTCTTGATTTAAAGCCGTGAACAGAAATTCAACAAACTTATCACACATTTGCTTTTCACTAAATAAAAAATCCTTTATGTTTTCATCAAGTGTTATAATATCATTCTCATCAATATTTAGAATTTTAATTTCTAAAGCCAGAAAAATACATCCGTCAAATACTGATCTATCATTAATAATTTTATTATAATACAATTGCTCAACATCTCTTCTTTTCCAAGCTGATGTACCCTCATTTTTTAAAGTATTAAACAATTCAAAAAAATACTGGGGAGTGCCTAAATTTTCATATTTTTTAAGGTCTGTTAGCATAATTAGCAATAAGATCTTTTATAATATCAGTTTCATCATCATCGTTAATACGCTTGAATAGAGGAATATCATCATTAATAATTTTTTCCATTATTTCAATTTTAATCCTTAAACGATTATCAATAACTTCATCAATTGAATTATTCGAAATTAAATAGTAATAATTGGTTACTTGGTTTTCAGCTAAACCAACGCGATGAATACGGTCTTTTGACTGAAGAAAATTAGCGCAATTATAATCACGCTCCATATAGATTGCATTATGACAACCTTTATGCAGAGATATTGATTCTGCAACAGAAAATGGGTTAGCTATAATGACTTGAAATTCTTTTTCTGTTGGATTATTAAATTTATCAATGATAATTTCTCTTTCAGCTTGATCAATTTCGCCAATTAAAAGTTTAGAAAGTATTTTGTTCTTTAATAAGTAAACTTGAAGTTCTTTTGCATTTTGTATGAAAATAGTCCATATGATTACTTTCCCTTCCTTTGGCATTATTTCATTTTCTAGGATTTTCTTTATTTCAACAAATTTTTGGGGGATTTCAGAAGTTGAATAGTTACATATTTTATAGAAAAATTCAGAATCATTTATAAACTCATCATTATATGTTGTAAACCTTGAGTTAGGATCATATTCGCCCGTAATTTCATTATTAGCCAAGGAGTCATGCAGGGTTTTTGCAAGTAAAGCTGGATTTGTTGAAGCTTGCCGTAATCTTATTAGTTTCGCCTTGTTCAAAATATCCTTTACTGTTGCTGATTCATTTTGTTTAAAGGAATTGATATAGGTTGTTTCGATAAAATCATAAATTTCTCGTTGATAAGGTTCCATTTCCAATTGAATCGTTTTTTCTACAATAGGGGGAAGTTTCAAATCTTCTTTTTTGATTCTAATAAAAAATGGAGATAGATTCTCTTTTAAATTTTGTACTCTGTCGCTATCAGGAAGACTATTATAAGTCATATCTTCCAAATTTTGGTAATGTACTTTTAGAATATCTTTGTATTTAAAGGGGTAAATAAATTTAAACAAATTGTATATATCTTGATAACCATTTGGCAAAGGAGTTCCTGTTAGGATTATTCTCGATTTTGCTTCTTTCGAAATTTCAACAATACTTTTTCCCCAAATACCTTCTGGGTTCTTTATTCTATGTGCTTCGTCTACAACAACCATGGTTTTGTTTTTTTTGAGAAACTCTATAATGTCATTTTGAAGACTATCTACACCTCCATGAAAAATCAAAGTAATTTCCGCCGGAATCCCAGAATATAAATGCTCTAATTTTTTATCCTTAGAAATAGAATTATCTCCAGATAGTCTTTGAAATGTTGTAGTACTACCAAAACATTCGAAATATTCTTTTTCCCATGGTGCAAAAGAAGATATGGGACCAATAACAAGTAATTTATCAATATGCTTTGGGTCATCAACTGGTAAACTTTTCAAGTATGAATATGCACCATAAACAATTGAAGTTTTACCGGCACCAGGAACAGCAAAATTGCATGAGTTCTGAGCAAATGCCATGTGAAAAGCGGAAAGTTCTTGTAATGGGTACAAATTTCTTGCAAGTCTAAAATTCAAAATCCTTTTAAATGATTTATAATTATTAATAAGCTCTGGGTACTTATTAAATTCATCATTTCTTATAGATTTCGCTTTTAATGCAAAGTCCTCAAATAAACTAGTCTCACGATCAAAACTCTCAACATCTTTTTTTGTTTCATTTGATAATGAATATGTTAATTCATATTTCAGTAAAAAATTTTGTATTTCTTGTAGAACCTGAATTTGATTCTCTACTCTAAATGGAATTGATATTATTTTATCCCCCGCATAGTAATTAAGCCTTCTTAAAGTTAGTTGAAGTCTTTTATTTGAGACAATATCATTATACCTACCCTTTATAATAAAACAAGGGTTAGTTGAATCATCATTTATATCTATAATAACGTTTTCCATTACAATTTTTTATTTAATCCAAAACATAACTTTTGAATTTCCTTTAATTTTGTTTCAAATTCCTCTTTATCAATTTCAGTAATTTTGGACGCTTCAATTTCTTTTAATTGAGTTATTATATGTGATAATATCCTAGATGGTGATTTTTGCTGTAACATTTTAAAGACTTTATTGCCCAAATCTTCGAGTTTTTGTTGCACCTCTTTAGTTGTGAATGATTTGTGCCCTGTTTTAACCGCATTTAATGAATCAAATGATTTTTCGACAAGTTTTTGTGGTTCATCAGAAGCACGATTGTAGCCAAGCCTTTCTTTATGTATTTCAATATTCTCTGCTAAGAAACTATCTTTACCATTAAGCCTTGTGCTTTCCAAAAACTTAGCATCTCTATCATCTAAATGTTTATTGAGATTCGTTGAATTATAGTCAATTTCTGACTCATGAATTTTCTTTATTCTATCATTGTGATATTTTATAAAACTTTTCCAAATTTCTTTATCCCCAAAAAAATGATTAGGCCTTAAACCTTCAGCTAGTATTCTAAACTCTTTCCCTTCGTATTTAGCCCGTATATAATCAAACGCAATAGCTTTCAAATCATCTACGTCATCATTTCTATACCCATCAAAGCCTTTTCTACTTTCTGTATTATAGAATGTTTTAAGCCATTTTGTCAGGTTTAGGAATGGATCTTCACGCTTATCAAGTTGAGTATAAATACCGTCATATTCAAGAAATTCAAGATATTCATCCATTACTTCCATCGTGTCTAAATACGTGAAAACTTCTGCTTTATCTATCCCCATCCACGTAGCTATCTTCTCTATAGTATTATTATCGGGTGTGTGTTTATCTGAATTTGAAGAATAGGTTTTTTGGGTTAATTTTTTGTATAAAAGTTTTGATTTTATATATTTTTCTGTAGCATTATAACCTACTTTCTCATCTTCGCCCATTTGATAAGTTGTTTCTAACTTTTCAATTTCTAAAGGATTCTCTTCTAAAGTCACATCTAAAACTACAGCTTTAAAGTAGTCATACTTTTTCCCCTTATTTAATAGCATTACTCTTCTATTACCATCGATTATAATTCCATCTTTTGTTATTATTCCTACTTTCTGTTGGCCATATTTGTCAATGCTAATTTGTGTTGTTTTATTTCTGTATTCGTTAGAATGCCAGAGTAGGTCTTCAATTCTTTTTCTACCCTCCTCTGTTTCAACATCAATGATATAGTTTTGTTTTTCAAGTGATTGTGTCCTACTTAGGATTCTACCGTTGTATTTATTATATACCAAATATTCCAAAGGAATTAAATAAACATTTTTAGATTCTAGTTTATCATTCCAAGGTATTTCCGTTTTACCAAAAAGATTATCTTTGTCTCGTTCGATTATAAATTGTATTTTTTGAATCCGAGTTTCTTTGTTCATAATTCTACTCTTTATTAGTAATTAAACAAATCTTATTTATAGCATACAGAGCAAATAGTTGTTTTATCGGGACCGCTTTTTTTTTCTTAAAGATCACAGCTTTATTTTCATATAACTCATTCTCTTTTATGATCAAATTTTCAATTATTGTGGCAACTTCTTCCACAAGTTCAATTGGTCCTAAGTACTGACCTTCAGATTTTTGTTGTTCATAAATTCGCTGTAATTCGTTAGCCGTTGCTATTTTAGCAGTGAACCCATTGTTTATTATTTCGATGAATTTAATTCCATGCTCTAATTTCTTTATCTCTGCTTCAATTTTGGTTATCTTTTTATCAGTATAATTAAATGTTGGGAATCCGTCGCCACTTCCATATTGTACTGAAGTTATCCATCTTCTTCCGCATTTATTGTTTTTTTTGATATCATAATTTGATAAAGTAACGGTCATGTTCCCATATTTGAACGGATGTCTTCTGAAACGCGAATTTTTAGCTCGCGTTGGTGAGTTGTTGAATTCTTTAGTTGAATAAGTATTTAAGTTATTGATGTCCTCTAGATTGACCTGATTCGTTACATGAAATGTAAACATTGGGTCCATTCCTAGCTCAACCCGTAACTGCTGTGCAAAAGCACGACTTACTGGCGGACATACTGCATTCCCAACGAGCCTCCACTTTGTTCCTTCGCTCCCTTTGAATTGATATGTTATTGGGAAACCCATTATACATGCCGCCTCACGAATTGTTGGTGTTCTGTATTCTCCATCTCCTTTACGATTGAACTCTGATCTATAGATCAAGGCTTCCCTCGCGACTCCTATTTTTGTGGCGGTTATTGTTCGGCTTGGTTGATCCTCATTCTCTGGAAATGACATACGTCCCATATAAGGGTGATTTGTTTTCCAATACTTAGACTGCTTCCATTCATTTTCATATAGTCCAGTATCGTAAAAATGATCTGTTAGATCTGAAGTTTTTATCTTGATATCCGGATACAAAGGATCTTTAATTATCCTTTCATTCTTTTTTTCATTTGGTTTGGGAAGTCCATCCTTGATTGTAGCAAGAGTAATGTCCTTATTTTTCCCAGCTACATCTGCACTAATGGGATCTTTGATTTCGGGTCTTCTGAGTTGGCCTTCGATCACTTCGCCAGAAATAACGCGTTTTCTTTTTTGTGGACATCCATAATCGGTAGCATTGACTATAACCTGATGATCTTTTAATACTATTGCAATTTGATCTGGATCTTGATCATTATCGATCGCCCATCTTTTAAGTCCTAGCTCTTTGAATGTATATTGATCATAGAGATGTTCTTTTGAATTGGTCACATTCTCCATGAACCAAGCTTTCAAAATGGAATTTTTCTTGAATTTTTTTATTGCAACTATACGAAGGAATACCTTTGTAAGAAGTATCCCAGACCCCTTGTCTGCTTTTCCAGAATTATTGGAATGTGAGAATGTTACGCACGGTGGACTACCAATGATTACATCAGTGTCAGGCAACTCTTCGATTTCGTCGATTGAATTCTCAAAATCGAGTATGTTCTTAGTTTTACAATCAAGTCCAAAATTGTGGTTGAAGGTTGCGATCGCTGGATGCCAGCTATCGATCCCCATTATTATATCAAACCCTGCTTGTCTGAATCCTTCGGAAAATCCACCAGCTCCGCAAAAAAGATCTATTACTGTTAATTTTTTCATATCACAATTTATTACGAATTGTTTAAATTTACATTTAATTGAACACTGATACTATCAACACATTGTATAATGTTTTTTTTCAACTGACATTCCCAGATTGTCAATGTTCGCCATCCTTCATTATTGAGTAATTTGATTTTTAAAAAATCCCTTTTAACATTTCTCTCAAATTTTTCCCGCCAAAAATCAGAATGTGTTTTTGGGGTTGGTGGTTTACAATATGGACAACTGTGCCAATAACAACCATTTACGAAAACCGCTATCTTTTTCTTAGGGAACACAATGTCAGGTCTTCCTGGTACTTTATTCCAATGTAACCTATAGCCTTTTATTCCATTATGCCACAAAGCCTTTCTTAACATTAGTTCCGGTTTAGTATTTTTGCTTTTTATTGAACTCATAATTCTGGAAGTTAGTTCTTTTGTTGGTATCGGAGCTCTACCATCTCTTAAATATATCTTGCTCTTTTTCATATTCATTATGTCGTAGCTGAGTTTAGCTCAATAAGATCTTTTTCTTAGAAGAATGTTTCTTTTTTTATTAGGCACCTTAATTTACAATTTATTCTAAAATTGCGAAAGTATATCCAGTTTAAACGAACTTATATCTATCGACATAAGCTACTTTGTGTTTTTATGTCCCATATTATTTTAAAACTGCAATTCTTAACACTTTTCGATTTTTATAGCCGACACGAATTACACAAATTACCACTAATCCAATCCGTGTAAATCCCCCGCAAAGCGGGGCAAGCTGTGTAATCCGTGTCTTTTACCGTGTTAATTTTTTTACTGCGCTGCTTTCTAACAACGATCTCATCTGGCTAATAGCAATCTCATTCAATTTTTTAAGTCTTACATTTTGTGGTAAACCTTGTTCTATCAGCACAGAGTTTATGCTTTCCAAATTGCTTAAAACAACCAACTGCTCTAACGTAGAATAATCCCGCACGTTCCCTTCCTTCTCCGCGTTTTGGTTTCTCCACTCCTTGGCTGTCTTCCCGAACAAAGCTACATTTAACAAATCAGCTTCCGTAGCGTAAATAAAATTCTCCTGTTCTTTAGTAATCTTAACCGGGACCAAATGTTCTTTCACTGCGTCGGTATGAATTTTATAATTCACCTTTGCAAGGGTTCGCTGCAAATTCCATTCAAGCGATTTTGTTTTTGCTTCTTCCTCCTTCAACCGCTGGAATTCAACAAGCAAATAAAGTTTAAACTCGGCGCTTATCCATGAAGCAAACTCAAACGCAATATCCTGGTGAGCAAAAGTTCCGCCGTATCTGCCGGATTTCGATATTATCCCGATAGCATTAGTTCTTTCTATCCATCTCTGCGGTGTTAAGGAAAAACTATTTAGTCCGGCTTCTTTTCTAAAGGCATCGAATTCGATGCGTTTAAAAATTGGATTATGAATGACTTCCCATAAACCAATAAATTCAATGGTATTTCTGTTCCTCATCCAGTTTTGAACAATATAGTTTGTGCGCTCAGGGTCTTTTGATTTTGCCATGTCCGTCAATGAAAT